>FLOH01000653.1_pt1 | contig 67000 bp, 63 predicted proteins | sample 756751 | NCBI WGS metagenome assembly FLOH01 (sample SAMEA4026879, study PRJEB14308) | marine metagenome | biome: coastal water; material: water | depth 74 m
TAGACGATCTTCGCGAACTTCCTACCTGTCTGGTTGGGAAGTAGCTGCTCTTACCCCCTTTTTATCACGACAGTAATTATGCGTTTGTCCTCTATTCTATCGAAATTCGTTCATTGGAGTCTGATCGGCCTCGGCTTGAGCGGCACCCTCCTAATGACGGGTTGCAAACTCAATTTCTGGAAGATGGACGGCCATCAGACCACGATGCAGACCTCAGGTCCCGTGGCACAGTCGCAGCTGGATGTTTTCTACGTCACCTGCTGGGTCACTTTGGTCATCTTCCTGATCGTTGGAGCCGTGCTTGCCTATGCGACCATCAAGTTCAAGGCCCGCACCGAAGATGATGAGCACGCAGAACCTCCAGCTCAGAGCCATGGCAACCCCTTGATCGAGATGTCCCTTATCGGGGCTTCCGTTCTCGCTCTGGTCATCATCGCCATCCCCACCCTCAAGGCAGTCTGGTTCACCTATGATGTGCCCGAGGCCGAAAAAGAAAATGTCTACGAAGTAACGGCGACCGGTTACCAATGGTGGTTCAATTTTTCCTATCCCGAACAGATTGACGGCGTCGGCGATCTCACCACGGCCAATGAATTGGTGATTCCCGCCGGTCGTCCGGTTCGGATCAACCTGCGGACCATGGATGTTATCCACTCGTTCTGGGTGCCAAAACTGGCTGGCAAGGTGGATATGATTCCCAATCGCGGCAACCACCTCTGGTTGCAGGCCGATGAACCCGGTTATTTCTGGGGCCAATGCGCCGAATTTTGCGGCGATTCACATGCGGTCATGCGCTTTCGGGTCATCGCGCTTAATGAGCAGGATTTCGCCGAATGGGTTAAGCTCCAGAAAGAGCCGGCCCGCACCGTGATCGTCGCCGACACCTCCTCAACCGAGGATCTGCCAAAGGTCGAATTCGCCTCCTTCAAGCGAAATGCCTACGGCTTCACCGACAAATGGGACGCCAATGCAGACGTATCCCCGCTCGACAATTGGAAACAGCAGCAATTTCCCGTTAAGGACGAAAATCCCGCCCTCATCGCAGAGGGACGTCGGGTCTTTCAAGCGAAGACCTGTGTCATCTGCCATACGGTATCAGGTCATGAGGGCGTGGGCACCAATGGCCCCACCCTCACCCATGTGGGTTCACGCACCACAATCGCTGGCGGCTTATTGGAGAATAACTCTGAACAACTTGCCCGATGGCTAAAACATCCTGATCAGGTCAAGCCCGGCAACAAAATGTATTACGGTATCAATGGCATGGCCGGTTACATGAAAACTGAGGAGGGACAATGGGTGCCAAATATTGAACTGACCGATGACAACGTGACGGCCCTCGTCGCTTATCTGGAGAGCCTTAAATAATTCACCATGGATGCTACGGTAAAATCTGACCACACCAGCCACGAGGCTGTCGCGCCCACCCGGGCCTCCGTCTTCTGGCGCCCAACCGCCAAGACGGGTATCATGAGCTGGCTCACTACCGTTGATCACAAGCGGATCGGTTTTCTCTACGGACTCTTCGCCTTGATCTTCTTTTTGGTAGGAGGCGTTGAAGCCTTACTCATCCGCTTGCAACTGGCCGTGCCGAACAACGACATCCTCACGGCCCAGCAATACAACCAGATGTTTACGATGCACGGCACGACGATGATCTTTCTCGCGATCATGCCGCTTTCGGCCGCGTTTTTTAATTATGTCATGCCACTGCAGATCGGTGCGCGCGACGTAGCTTTCCCGCGGCTCAATGCCTTTTCCCTTTGGACCTTCGTCGCCGGGGCTATCATCATCAATCTTGGTTGGTTCATCAAGGACGGTGCGCCAGATGGAGGTTGGTTCGGTTACGCCCCGTTGACCTCCCGGACCTATAGCCCGGACCAGTCGATCGATATGTGGGTGATGGGCCTGCAACTACTGGGCGTTGCGTCGATCGCAGCCTCACTGAATTTCATTGTGACCATCATCAATATGCGTGCACCCGGTCTGACCATGATGCGTCTGCCGGTATTCACGTGGATGACCCTGTTCACCTCGTTCCTGCTGATCCTGTCTTTCCCGGCCATCACGATCGCCCTGATTGAGTTGATGATGGATCGCTTGTTCGGCACCAGTTTCTTCGAAATTTCCAACGGAGGCATGCCGATTCTTTGGCAACATCTCTTCTGGGTATTCGGCCATCCCGAAGTATACATTCTGATTCTGCCGGCGATGGGTATCGTCTCTGAGATTCTACCTACTTTTTCGCGTAAGCCGTTGTTCGGTTATCCCATCGTGGTTTTCTCCGGTGCGACCATTGGATTTCTTGGTTTTGCGGTCTGGAGTCACCATATGTTCACCACCGGCATGGGCACCGTCGCCACGGCAGCCTTTGCTCTCGCCACCATGGCCATTGCGGTGCCGACCGGCGTAAAAATCTTCAATTGGATCGGCACCCTCTGGGGCGGACATCTGCAAATGCGCACCCCCATGATGTTTGCTCTGGGTTTCATCTGGATGTTCATGATGGGTGGCTTTTCCGGAGTAATGCATTCGGCTGCACCGGCTGATGCCCAGCAGCAGGATAGTTATTTCGTCATCGCCCATTTCCACTACGTACTGATCGGCGGCTCCCTCTTCGCGCTACTTGCCGGTATTCATTATTGGTTCCCTTTGATCTTTGGCCGCAAGGTCAGTGAGTTCTGGGGTAAACTCTCTTTCTGGGTCATCTTCGCCGGGTTCAACATAACGTTCTTCCCCATGCATTTCCTTGGGTTGAACGGTATGCCGCGCCGCACCTACACCTACGATGCCAACCTCGGTTGGAACGAACCCAACTTATATGCCACCGTCGGCGCCTTCATTCTAGGCATCGGCGTGGCAATCTACTTCGGCGTGATGGTTTACACCTATTTCAAGGGAGAGAAGATCGGTCGCGATCCTTGGGATGGCCGGACCCTAGAGTGGTCCATCCCAAATCCTCCGCCGGAGTATAATTTTGCCGTCACCCCCACCGTGCATGCCCGCGATGCCTTCTGGTATGAGAAGCACCACAAGGCGGAAATCGCGCAGGAAAAAGCAGCGCACGCCAAGGAAGACGCAGCCCACGGTGGCATCCATATGCCGTTTCAATCGGTCTATCCATTGGTGGCCAGCGTCGGTCTGTTTGTGATGGGTATCGGCGTAGCAGTGATTGGTGCGCCTCACGAATTCGCCTTTATGGCCAAACTAGCCGACCTGCTCGGGGGAGTGGCCAACCTTAAGCTCACCATCGCCGGAACTGGCATCTTCATCATGGTGGCCGGTGTCTTCCTCTGGGCTCATGAAGGTAACGAGGGCTACCATATCCAGCCGAACAAGGAGGATCTTAACTCATGAGCAGCACCGCCGCTACTATTGATCATCACCATGATCACACCACGACCACGGGTATCCCGAACAAGAAGCTCATCATGTGGGCGTTTCTGGCTTCGGACTGTATGTTTTTCGGGTGCCTGATTTCCACGCACCTGATCTATCGCTTGTATCCGCCGCCGGATGCCCCTGTCGCCCGGGACATCTTCTCGATCGAGCTCACTTCATTTTCGACCTTCATCCTGTTGATGTCGTCCCTGATGATGGCACTCGCGGTGAACGCGATTCAGAAGAACAACTTGAAGAGCATGCGCTGGTCGCTGCTCACCACGGTATTCTTTGGAGCCATCTTCCTTGGGTGCCAGGTATATGAGTTCCAGCATTTCGTGTATGAGAAGGGTCTTACGCTCACGAACAGTATCCTGGGCACCACCTTCTACACCCTGACCGGCACTCACGGTACTCACGTTGCGATCGGTGTATTCTGGTTGATCCTGATGTATGTGCGCTCTTTCCAACCCGCCGATACCGCAGCCGACCGCGGTTGGTTTTGGCGTGGCCTGTTGCACATCGGTGCCATCATCGGTGTGGTGATGTTTTCCATGTTCGCCGTCATCGGTCTAACCCACACCTTGCAGGCCGGCGAGGGTTTGATGGCATTTATCAGCCACGATTACGGTCTGCTGATCGGATTGGTCGTCACCACCGTTCTCAGTATGTTCCTTGCCCGCCCCCGGGGAGCCGTCGCTTTCGACGAATCCAACGCCATCGATGTCGAATCAATGGGTCTTTACTGGCATTTCGTTGATATCGTCTGGATCGTTATCTTCACCGCCGTTTATCTGCTCGAATACCTCTGATCTCCATGAGCACTCCCACTGCTACCGCCGACCATCACGGATCGGATGACAATAAATTCCAGATCTACGTTCAGATCGCCATGCTTCTCGCCGTCATCACCGGTGTGGAAATCGTCGGGATCTTTTTACCCTTCGCCAAATGGCTGATCGTCACCTCCTTGGTGATCCTCTCATTGGTGAAGTTCCTCTTCGTTATCTTTTACTTCATGCATCTGCGTTGGGACAAACCGTTCTGCACCGTTCTGTTTTTCATCGGTTTGGTGCTGGCGGCCGGTACCGCCTGGGCCCTGATTGCGCTATTTAATGCCCAGGATAGCATTCCGCTGACGGCAATCTCTTAAGGCGAGGATGCATCGGCGAAAATAAGTCTCACAATTGATTGGCGGCCCGACGTGGGCCGCCCTTTTCTTTTGGCCTGATGATTGAGTGGAGCCATTGGCACAATGAACCCTATCTGGTCGGCGGATTGATTCTGCTGGGCTGGTTGTTTGCCATTCTGGCCGGTCCACTGCGCGGGCGGTTAGCGCCAAGTAAGCCCTATCCCACCCGACACGCGGTAAAGTTCTATGCTGCCCTCATCATCTTCTATTTGGCCGTCGGTTCACCCCTTGATCAAATTGGGGAGCGCTACCTCTTCAGTGCCCACATGGTGCAGCATTTTCTCCTGATTTATGCCTCGCCGGTGCTGTTCCTCCTCGGCTTGCCTCATTGGATGGTTGATCCCTTGCTGCGAATGTCAGCCCTGCGCACGGCCGGTCGCATTGCGACCCAACCTGTTGTCTGCGGCGTTGTATTTGTGCTGGTGACCAGCGCTTGGCACGCACCCATGTTCTACGAATGGGCCCTGCATGACAAATTTGTCCACGTGCTCGAACACATCATGTTTTTCGGGGCCGCCCTGTTTTACTGGTGGTCGCAATTGAGCCCCTCATCCGTGTTCCCGCCACGCAGTTATCCGACGCAGATGCTGTTCCAACTTTGCGTAATCATTGCGATGACCCCGGTTTACGCCTACATCACCTTCACCTCCGATATTCTTTACCCCACCTACGAATACGCACCGCGGCTGTTCGCCAATTTCAGCCCGATCAATGATCAATTACTCGCGGGTGTGATCATGAAGATAGGAGGCATGCTCGTCGCTTTGACCGCCATTGGGGTGAGCTTTTACAAATGGTATCAAAAGGGCGACGATAACCTGGTCATCCCACCGCAGTAAATCCGCTGCTTCCTTGATGCTCTTCACGCGCTTGCGCAGGAGCTAATCCCTGCAATGCTTAAAATCCAATGACGTGGGATATCGCCCTAGTTTTCCTCTTACTGATTCTTACCCTGATCGGCTTCGTCTGGGAAAAGTTCCCGCCTGATCTTACGGCGCTGACCCTATTTCTCGTCCTCGTAGGGACCCAGTTAATTCCTTCGGAAAAGGCTTTTTCAGTGTTTTCCAATCCGGCCCCGCTCACGGTTGGCGCGATGTTCGTGCTGAGTGCCGCTTTGGTCAAGTGTGGTGCCGTTGATCGCATTTCTGCCCTGATCGAAAGCTCCTCTCGCCTGCCCTATTCAGTGGTAATCATCCTGATGGTGATAATGGTCGCCACCCTATCGGCCTTCATGAACAACACCCCCGTCGTGGTCGTTTTTCTGCCCGTGATTCTGAATCTGTCCCGGAAAATGAATCGGGCTCCATCCAAGTTGCTGATTCCTCTTTCCTACGCGGCGGTGTTGGGCGGGACGTGCACCTTGATTGGCACGAGCACCAACCTCGTAGTCAACGGTATCATCACGGAAAAAGGGTATGTCGGTTTCAGCATGTTCGAACTCGCATGGCTGGGTGTGCCCGCGACTATCCTCGGTGGTATCTACCTCGCGATTTTCGGCAATCGGCTACTGCCCGTGCGAGAAATGCTTACCTCAATTCTTTCCGAGGAAGAGCGGCGCGAATACATCACGGAGGCATACGTTCAATCGGATTCACCTGTGCTGGGAAAGACACTTAATGAGGCTAAATTGATTCGTAAACACGGGGTGCGGGTGATCGAAATCGTGCGCGATGGCATCGCTCTTTACCTCGACGCCAAGACTATTCGGCTCAAAGCCGGGGATCGCCTGATTCTAGCCTGCCGGCCAACAGGCATCGCCAACACTCGACGCCTCGGAGGGGTCAATCTGGTTTCCGAGCTCAACTTGGGCATCGAGCAAATTGCCGCCCACGAAGGGTCTTTAGTCGAAGCCGTGGTGACACCACACTCCGCCCTGCTGGGCCATACCGTGAGCGAGGTGAATTTTCGCCAACGTTACCGCATGGTGGTCATGGCACTGCACCGGAAAGGGCAGAACGTACGGGAGCAGATCGAATCCATGCCCATAGAGGGCGGTGATGTGTTGCTGATGATGGGCACGGATCAAGCAATCGATGCGATGCGCGACAACGACGATTTTGTCTTTTTTGACCGTGCTCGCGTGCCCACCAAGCCCCAGACCAGCAAAATGCTTTTGGTGGTTAGCGTGATCGCTACGGTCATCACTGCGGCCGCATTCGATTGGGTCCCAATCGAAATCGGCGCACTCACGGGTTGCGTCATTGTGTGTCTCGCCCGATGCCTCAAGACCACCGAAGCCTATGCCTCGGTGGATTGGAATATATTGTTCCTCATCTACGGTATGCTGGCGATGGGCATGGCAATGGAACACACCGGGGCAGCCGCCTGGATTGCGGGAAACATCGTCGGGGGCGTGCAATATCTGGTGCCCACTGCCCACAAGGGTATCGTCATGCTCGCCTGCCTTTATTTGGTCACAACCATCCTGACTGAAATTCTTTCCAACAACGCAGTGGCCGCATTGATGGCTCCAATCGCGCTGGGAATTGCAATCGAGCTGGGGATGGAGCCGCGTCCATTCATAATTGCCGTCGCGTTTGCCGCATCAGCCGCATTTGCCACTCCGATTGGTTATCAAACCAACACCTATGTTTATGGAGTGGGTGGTTACCGGTTCAGTGATTTCCTCAAGATCGGTGTGCCACTAAACATGCTGTGTTTCTGTATTGCCATGGTCGTGATTCCACGAGTCTGGCCATTCTGAGATCCTGGCCCATGCTCCAGCTAAAGACTGATTCGCAAACCGTCGTAGGCCAGGTTGATTCCAGCGGGTAATTCCGCATCCACCGGTCCGTGATCCGAATAATGGGTCAGATGAGTCAACCAGGTCTGGGGCGCACCAATGAGTTGGGCCGCGATCACCGCTTCAGGGATGCTCATATGCGTCGGATGCGGTTGGGGACGCAAACCATCAAGCACGACTCCAGCCGCATCTTTGGCCAACGCCATGGCCTCGCTGGGCAAGCGTTTATTGTCGGTATAGTAGACGAATTTTTTGCCGCTACTTTTTTCGGTAAAAATCAGGCCCAAAGTATTGATCCCTCCATGAGGCAAGAGCGTGGACTCAATCACGCCTTCGGGGAACTCTAGCCGTGTCGGCATATCAATGAGTTTGAAAGCCGGATATCCCTTGGCGATTGGCCTCTCGGCAATGGTGTAGGGGTAGACCGCCAAAACCCGCGCCATCCCTTCCTCTGTCGTATAAACAGGCAATGCCACTCCCCCGTTGAGATCACAAAATCGACGGAGATCATCCATACCGGCAATGTGGTCGGCGTGTCCGTGTGTCAGGATGAAAACATCCAGAGCACGGATTTTCTCCTGCAAACACTGCTGACGAAATTCAGGCGCAGCGTCCACTTGCACATGCAGCCCATCCATGACCACGTGAATGGAAGCACGGGTGCGTTGATTACGGGTGTCCGGAGAAGCGCAGACCGCACAATCACACGCAATCATTGGCACCCCTTGCGAAGTTCCCGTGCCCATGAATATTACTTCCATGCCCCAATTTTCGCGACCTTGACCCTGCAGGCAATGAGGAAGTCATGCCCCAGGCCTACGAAGCATAACCTGTTCTGTAACCATTGCCTTTATCTCTGGAAATACCAGTAATCCCAACCATGCAAACCCTCGCCGACCTACCCCGCACCTGGGACCTGACCAGTTATTTCCCCACTTTCAATGGCCCGGAATACCAAACGTTCAAAGCCAAGTTGATTCGCGATCTTTCCGCCCAACTTGCTTCCACTTCTGCCCTCGCCTATCTGGAGGCCGACAATTCCAGTGCATGGGCCAAACATATCAATGCCTATGAGGATCTGGTTGGGCGGATATCTCATCTCTCGTCCTATCTCGGTAACACTTGCTCTGCCGATACGGCCAGTGAACTCGGTAAACGCGAGTCCGCCGAACTCTCCACCCACTTTGCCACATTATCCAAAGTGCACAGTGAATTGCTCCGCGGTATCTCAAAAGCTGACGAAGAAAACTGGAAAAGCTTGTTGGCAGACCCGGTGCTAAATGGAGCCGCCCATACATTAACGCGAATGCGGGCCGAAGCCATTCACCGCATGTCTGGGGCCGAGGAATCACTTGCCGCCGATCTCGGAGTCAACGGCATCAGCGCATGGGGCCGTCTCTACGATAATCTCACCGGAGAGATGACTTTTGAGATGATCTGGCCCGACGGACGTAAAGAGACCATTCCCATGGCGCAGCGTCGCGCCTTGATGTCGAATACCGACCGTGCCGTGCGAGCCGCCGCTTTCAAGGAAGGCAACCGGACATGGGAAGCGCATGGGGAAACTCTCGCCGCCGCTATCAATGCCATCGCCGGCACCCGCCACACGCTCTACGGCCGACGAGATCAATCGAACTTTCTCGATCAACCCTATTTTGATTCCGCTGTTTCTACTGAGACCATCGAAGCGATGTTCAATGCCATCGCGGCCAACTATGAAGTGCCGCGTCAAGCCCTCCGCCTAGGTGCCAAGCTGCAAAACACATCCGCCCTTGCCTTCTATGATCTCGAAGCGCCCAGTCCGCTTGATCCCGTGCCTCCACTCAGTTGGTCCGACACCGTCGATCTCGTCGATCAGGCGTTCAGTGCCGGTTACCCCGGTCTTGCTGATTACTATCGCGACATTCTACAAAAGCGTTGGATCGAATCAGAGAAGCGCGCCAACAAGCGTTCCGGTGCGTATTGCACGGGTTCAGTCGTTACAGGCGAGCAGCGCGTGTTCATGACCTACGCCGATACGATGCATGACGCCAACACGTTGGCGCATGAAGTCGGCCACGCTTGGCACAGTCATGTCATCAAAGGGCTTCGTCCTTTCGCGCAGGAATACCCGATGACCCTGGCCGAGACTGCATCCACTTTCGCCGAAAAAATGTTCATGCACGGCATGCTGCAGGACCCGAAACTAACTGAAGCCCAGCGAGCCTTTCTGCTCGATCAGGAATGCGGCAATGCCGCTTCCTATCTACTGAACATAGCCATGCGCTACGAATTTGAAAAGGAGCTCTACACCCGGCGCAAATCAGGCGAACTCTCGGTGAGTGAACTCAATGCCCTGATGGTTGAAACTCAGCGCAAAGTCTATGGTGACACCATTGTCGAAGGCGAGGAAGACCCGTGGTTCTGGGCTTCCAAATTACACTTCTTCATCACCGAAGTTTCATTCTACAACTTCCCCTACACTTTCGGCTACCTGCTCAGTCAGGCACTATTCGCCGAGTTCAAACGCTCGGGCGCCGATTTTCTCCCCCGTTACGAAGCTTTTCTGCGCAGCACCGGAGTCGCCAGTTGCGAGGATGCCGTGAAATCAACCCTGGGTTGGGATCTGACCAATGAGGCCTTTTGGGCTGACGCGGTGCGCAGTGTCGAAACTCCGGTCAACGCCTTTGCCGATATAGTAGCACAACGATAGAATCATCCACTGGAGAGAGTCTTGCTTAGGTGGACTGAATTTCATCAGCTGACTTCAATATGCCCCACGCGCCGCTTACCCCGAAGCAAGTGAGTTTCTTTCATGATGAAGGTTACCTTATCATTCCGGATCTGTTCAAACCGGAGGCACTAGAGCCGCTTCGCCAGGAACTCCATGAGGAAATCAATCGCAAAGCCCAGGAGCTCCTCGCCGACGGACAATTGCGTGAACTGCATGCAACGGCGGGATTGAATCGTCAGATCAGTGCAATCCACCGAGAATCCAAGGAAAGCGGTATCGCTCTGGTGAAACATCTCATCGGCGAACGAGGCGGGGCATTTTTATCACGGGAAATGTTTAATCTCATTATCAACCCGAGATTGCTTGACCCCATCAGGATGCTACTCGCCTCCGAAGAGATCGTGGCCTCGGCTCATCGACTCCGGCCCAAACTCCCCTCCTTGGGTAGTGGTATCGTGCCATGGCACCAGGACAGCGGTTATCTCGCAGAACAGTGTGACGAGCATCTGATTATCACATGCTGGGTGCCGCTCGTGAATGCGACCAAAGAAAATGGCTGTTTGGAAATACTTCCCCGCACCCATCTCCGTGGAGTCGCACCACACCACACTGGCGGAAATGCCGATTTTCTTGTGATCAAAGATGGAGATCTACCCGCCGATCCAAAGCAGGCTATAACCGCGACCTGTCCTGTTGGTGGTGCTGTCTTCATGACTAATCGCACTCCGCACTGCTCAACCCCCAACAGTTCCGATCATATTCGATGGAGCGTTGATTTGCGCTACAAGTCTGTTGAGGTGCCGAGCAATATCGGAGTCGAACCCACTTCAATTGACGGACAGGGCCATGCAGATGCTGAATTTTATAAGCAAGTTAATGTCGCTTGTTATCCGCCCGAAGCAGACTTCGTGGTCATGAGCCGTGACCATCCCGATCGAGTAATCAAATATGAGGATTATGTCCGTCTGCGCGAACTCTACACACGGACCAAGCCAAGTTATCCTGAAGTTAGATCGTGGCCGGCATTATCCAAAGTTTGAGCCGACAAAAAAGGCGCGCTCCGGAGAGCGCGCCTTGAAGTAATTTTGTAGATAGGGCTGGAATTAGTATCCACCCATGCCACCCATGCCACCCATGCCACCATCAGGAGGACCGCCTGCAGGTGCAGAGGACTTTTCCGGGATTTCGGTGATCATGCACTCAGTGGTAAGGAGGAGACCGGCAATCGAAGCTGCGTTCTGGAGGGCGGTGCGGGTCACCTTGGTAGGATCTACCACCCCAGCTTTGACGAGATCTTCGAACTTATCGGTCGCGACATTGTAACCAATGTTACCCTTGGAGGAGAGGACTTCCTTGACGACTACGCCACCGTCCACACCAGCATTGGTGCAGAGCATGCGAATCGGATGCTCTATCGCGCGACGAACGATCTGGGCACCAATGGCCTCGTCACCTTCCAGTGCGAGGTTACCGATGGCCTTGACCGTCCGGAGCAGAGCGACACCACCGCCGGCAACGATACCCTCTTCAACCGCCGCACGGGTGGCATGAAGAGCATCTTCGACGCGGGCCTTCTTTTCCTTCATCTCAACCTCGGTGGCAGCACCGACATTGATAACGGCAATACCGCCAGCCAATTTGGCCAAACGCTCTTGCAGTTTCTCGCGATCGTAATCGGAAGTGGTCTCGTCGATCTGACGACGGATCTGCTTCACGCGACCTTGGATTTCGGACGACTTGCCGCCACCTTCGACGATCGTAGTGCTTTCCTTGTCCACCACGATGCGCTTGGCGCGACCGAGGTCGGCGATAGTAAGGTTCTCGAGCTTGAGTCCGAGATCTTCGGTAATGCATTGACCACCGGTGAGAACTGCGAGGTCCTCGAGCATGGCCTTCCGGCGATCACCAAAGCCAGGGGCCTTAACAGCGCAGACATTGATAGTGCCACGAATCTTGTTTACGACGAGTGCAGCGAGGGCTTCACCTTCGACTTCCTCAGCGATGACGAGAAGTGGTTTGCCACTCTTGGCGACGGCCTGCAACAGCGGGAGGAACTCCTGCAGGTTACCGATCTTCTTCTCGTGGATAAGCACATAAGCGTCCTCGAGAATGGATTCCTGAGCCTCCATGTTGGTCGCGAAGTATGGTGAGAGGTAGCCTTTGTCGAACTGCATACCTTCAACGACGTTGAGGGTAGTTTCGATCGACTTGGCCTCTTCAACCGTGATGGTACCGTCCTTGCCTACCTTGTCCATGGCATCAGCGATGATCTCGCCGATATCAATGTCCCAATTGGCGGAGACGGTCGCAACCTGGCGGATTTCTTCACGGTCATTGACTTTCTTGGAAGCCTTGGCGAGTGCAGCCACAGCGGCCGTAACGGCCTTGTCGATACCACGTTTCAGGTATACCGGGTTGGAACCAGCAGTGACGTTCTTCAGACCTTCGCGGTAGATGCCTTCAGCAAGAACCGTTGCAGTCGTGGTGCCGTCACCAGCGGTGTCACTGGTCTTGGAAGCGACTTCCTTAACCATCTGTGCACCCATATTTTCGTAAGAATCAGGAAGTTCGATTTCCTTGGCGACAGTCACACCATCTTTGGTGACGGTCGGGGAACCAAATTTCTTGTCGATGACGACATTGCGGCCCTTGGGGCCGAGTGTCACTTTGACGGCGCGAGAAAGAAGCTCGACGCCGCGGAGGATCTTTTGACGAGCGGCCTCGTCGAAGAGAAGTTGTTTAGCTGCCATAATAATTAAGTATTAATTTTTGGTTTAAGTTGTTGGGCGCACTTATGCGACCACGCCGAGGATATCGTCTTCGCGAACGAGCTTGAACTTCTCGTCACCGAGTTTCACTTCGGATCCGCCGTAAGGGCTGAGCAACACCATGTCGCCGACTTTCACTTCGAAAGCAGACGTTTTGCCATTCTCATCCTTCTTGCCGGTGCCGAGGGCAATAACCTTGGCCTCCTGCGGTTTTTCTTTGGCGCTGTCAGGAATGATGATTCCTCCGCGCACTTGTTCTTTTTCTTCGATGTGCTGCACCAGCACGCGATCACCGATAGGTCTGATTTTTACTTTAGCCATAATTATTGGGTTTTGGTTTAGAGTTTGGATTTGTTGATTTAACAAAGCCCGCTGACGACAAGGTCATCAGCGGGCAAAGCGTTAAAAGTTATTTCTTGTCCTCATCGACGACCTCAAAGTCGGCATCGACGACGTCGGCTTTCTTCTCCGTCTTCTTCTTCTTCTGTTCCGGAGGAGGAGCGCCTTCGGCACCTTCAGCAGCACCGGCCGCAGCTTGCGCGGCTTCGGCTGCTTTCTGGGCCTCGGCATAGAGTTCGGCCCCCACCTTGGAGAGATTCTCCAGGGCGGCCTTCATCTTTTCCGCATCATCGCTTTCGAGATCCTTCTTGGCATCGGTGATGGCAGTTTCGATCGCCGTCTTCTTGTCGGCTTCCAACTTGTCACCACTTTCCTTGAGGGTTTTCTCCAATTGATAGATCGTGGAATCGAGTTGATTCTTGGTCTCGACGGCCTCCTTGCGCTTCTTGTCCTCTTCGGCGTGCAGTTCGGCTTCCTTGGTCATCTTATCCACCTCTTCGGCGGAGAGGCCGGATGAATCCTGAATGGTGATCTTCTGGTCCTTGCCCGTGCCAAGGTCCTTGGCCGACACATGGAGAATACCATTGGCATCGATATCAAAGGTGACCTCGATCTGCGGGACCCCACGAGGAGCTGGCGGGATACCATCGAGTTTGAACGTGCCGAGAGTCTTGTTGTCGCGGGCCATCGAACGCTCGCCCTGCAACACGACAATTTCCACGGAAGGTTGATTGTCGCTGTAAGTGGAAAAGGTCTGCGTCTTCTTTGATGGAATCGTCGTGTTACGAGGAATCATCGCGGTCGAAACATCACCCGCGGTCATGATGCCGAGCGTAAGCGGTGTTACGTCGAGCAATAGCACATCGCGAACATCACCCTTGAGCACACCGCCTTGGACCGCTGCACCCACGGCCACCACTTCATCGGGATTGACCCCTTGATGCGGTGGTTTGCCAGCCAGTTCATGAGCGATCTCAACCACCTTGGGCATACGGGTCATACCACCAACAAGCACGAGCTCGTCGATTTCAGAGGAAGTCAGATCAGCATCCTTGAGACAGCTCTTGAACGGTTGTTTACAGCGCTCAAACAGGGAGTCACAAACTTGCTCCAGCTTGGCCCGCGTCAATTGCACGTTGAGGTGCTTGGGACCAGATGCATCTGCGGTGATAAATGGCAGATTGATATCCACGGACTGGGTCGAGGATAGAGCGATTTTGGCTTTCTCAGCTTCTTCCTTTAGACGCTGAAGCGCCATCGGGTCACTACGCAGGTCCACCCCACTGTCCTTCTTAAATTCGTCAACCAACCAGGTGATGAGAGCGTCATCCCAATTGTCACCACCGAGGTGAGTGTCGCCGTTGGTTGCTTTGACCTCAAAAACACCGTCGCCGATCTCAAGTGTGGAAACGTCAAAGGTGCCGCCGCCAAGGTCGAACACCGCGATCTTCTCATCCTTTTTCTTGTCCAGACCATAAGCCAATGAAGCAGCCGTCGGCTCGTTGATGATACGCATAACTTCCAAGCCGGCAATTTTCCCGGCATCCTTGGTGGCCTGACGTTGGGAGTCATTGAAGTAAGCGGGCACCGTGATCACCGCCTGAGTGACTTTTTCACCCAGATAAGCTTCAGCATCAGCCTTCATCTTAGTGAGGACAAACGCAGCGATCTGCTGGGGCGCAAACTGCTCGGTCTTGTCGCCGACCTGCGCTTCGATGTAAGCATCACCATTTTTACCTTCGGTGACCTTGAATGGAAGACCCTTGATCTCCTCACTGATCTCCGAGAATTTGCGGCCGATAAGGCGCTTGGCAGAGAAGATAGTATTACGCGGATTGGTGACGGCCTGCCGTTTTGCGGCTTGGCCAACGAGACGTTCGCCCGTTTTGGTAAATGCAACAACTGATGGAGTCGTGCGTGCACCCTCTGCATTTGGGACAACCACGGGCTCTCCGCCTTCCATGACGGCCATGCACGAGTTTGTCGTTCCTAGATCGATACCTAAAATTCGGCTCATGCCATGCACTATAGCAATGCGTGTGCCCATAACATAAATACGTCATTAGTTATTATTAATGAATGCTTTAAAATAGATACCTATCTACAGGAGTCCGGAAATTACGGGGAATTCCTGTCAATATGTCACACCTATGTCACACTTGATTAGCTCGGGTGTGCCACGTATGACCCACAAAACGGGGTGATCAGTTGAACCTTAAGGCAGCATCCGCTATTATCTAATCATGGAAATGGATATCGTAGTGCCAGATGAAGTACCGGTGATGACTCTCCCGGATGTCACTTTCTTCCCGCAGGCATTGCTCCCCTTGCACATATTCGAAACAAGGTATCGGCAAATGCTCTCGGATGTGCTGGCCAACGATCGATTGATGGCGGTGGTTGGGCTGGATCCCAACCGGGCAGCAGCAAGTGATGCTTTTGAGCCACCACATCGCGTCGCAACTGTGGGGATCATCCGTGCCTGTCAAAAAAGCGAGAACGGCACATCGAATCTTTTACTGCAGGGGATATGTCGGGCGGAGATCACCAATATCGCAACCGAAGAACCCTATCGCTTGGCAACCATACGAGCGCTCAGCAGCCAACTAAGCGGAGATTCGGAGACTAATGAGCAACTCCGGCACGAACTCGTCCAGTTATTGGCATTGAAGCGCCAGTCTGGGGCCAAATTACCCGAGGAGCTGACTGATTTCCTCCAAACTGTGGAGGACCCCGATACATTCGTTGATCTCGCCGCTTACAGTCTGTGTGACAACCCAACCCTAAAACAAATGCTGCTCGAAACTCTGGATGTGCGTGCCCGATATGATTTATTCAATCAGCACCTCCGCTCGGAAATCGAGGATCTGCAAATGTACAAGAAGTTGCAGGGAGATCTGCCGGATAATCGCATTGTTGAGAACTGACAAACCCCGTTGCCGCAAAGCAAACGGGGTTTAAAAGTGGAGCCGAGCATCGGATTCGAACCGATGACCTACTCATTACGAATGAGTCGCTCTACCAACTGAGCTAGCCCGGCATATGCGAAAGAACGGAACAAACTCGCCGCCAAGGCAAGCGCAAGTCTTGATTTGCTCCAGTGCCACCTCTCGCCACCGACCTATTCGACTATCACCTCCCAGACCGACTGATTGCCCAAATGCCATCAGCCCGGCGCGATGCTTCGCGTTTACTGGTCGTGGACCGGACCAAACGTACCATCAGTCATCGGACGTTCACCGATTTGCCTGATTTTCTGGAGAAAGGTGACACGATATTTCGCAACAACGCCGCGGTGTTGCCGGCCAGACTGCGTGCGGTGCGACCAAGCGGGGGTCAAGTCGAGTGCTTCCTCCTCCGACCCATTGAGGGCGAATTTATTTGGCGGTGTTTGATCAAACCCGGTAAGCGTCTGCCGATCGGAGCCACCTTCGCCCACCCTGACGGAGAATTCTCCGGCGAGGTTATCGCCAAACACAATGACGGCTCCGCCATCGTAAAACTCAATTCCCGTAGCGCAGAATCCATCATCGAAGTCGCCAACCGCTTGGGTGATGTGCCGCTGCCCCCATATATCCAGAGGGATGACGCATCAAAACGCGCCTGTGATTTGGATCGTTATCAAACAGTTTACGCCGACCGAACTCATCAAGTCGCCGTCGCTGCACCCACTGCCGGTCTGCATTTCACTCCTGAACTGCTTACGACATTGGCGGGACGAGGGGTAGGCACAGCTAATCTTACGCTGCATGTCGGCCTAGGAACTTTCCGCCCTATCAAGGCGGATTTCATCGAAGAGCACGACATCCACCGCGAAATCTACGAGCTGCCCACCACGACCCAACAGGCTCTAAACCATACCACCGGCCGTCGCATCGCCGTGGGCACCACCACCGTTCGCACGATTGAACATTTTCTCCGGACCCAAAATCCAAAGGCCGGTACCGATTTCATCGGTGAGGCGGACATATACATATATCCGCCGGACAAATTTAGCGGGATCGATGCCCTCATTACCAACTTTCATCAACCACGCTCCACTTTGCTTTGCCTGGTGTCTGCGTTTCTCACCCCGGGATCCACGGATGGGATAAATTGGCTGAAAGAAATTTACGCTGATGCCATTGCCCGTGAATACCGTTTCTTCAGCTATGGTGATGCGATGCTGATTCTTTAGGTTACCTCATTCGTTGCTTTCTACTCCCTTGCAGCTATCCTGACGCCGTGACTCCTGATGACCTCCAGTCCTTGATTGATGATGCCACCTATGACTACGCCATGGGTGAAACCGACAATGCGATTTCCAAGCTCACTCGGGCTAAAGAAACGGCCCCAGAATCGTTTGCGGCCTGGCATGCATTGGCTGAGATTTATTTTAGCCTGCGTCGATTGGAAGAAGCTCTCAACGCGGCCGAAAAGGCCCATGCCATTGATAATCAGGATCTTTTCATCAATACGACTCTGTCCCGGATTTGGATGGAGCGCGGGGACAAAGCGACCGCCGAAAAATACGGAGCCCAAGCCAAGATGCTCAGTTGGAAAGACCAATTGCAGAATCCACAAGAGCAAGCGGATGGCATTAACTGACATTCCTGCTCGTTGACAGGCTCGGATGAGCCCCAGTAATTTCACGACATGGACACGCCGACTTATGCGCTGGAATTCGAAAAGCCCTTGCGCGAGCTCGCGATGCAACTTGATGCGTTGCAGCAGCAATCGTTGGAGAGCAATCTCGACCTCAGCAAGGAAGTCGCCGGGATTGAAAAGAGAATCGAACAGACCCGGAGCGAAATCTACAGCAACTTGACCCCATGGCAGCGGGTGCAGATTGCCCGGCACCCCAAGCGCCCATACGCTCTCGATTACATCGGTATGTTGTGTGAGGACTTTCTGGAACTCCACGGCGACCGGCAATTTCGGGATGACCGTGCTCTGATCGGCGGAACCGCCTTCTTTAATGGCCAAGCCGTGATGGTGATCGCCCAGCAAAAGGGACGCGACACCAAGGAAAAGATCGCCCGAAATTTCGGGATGCCACAACCGGAAGGTTATCGCAAAGCCCTCCGCCTGCTGAAAATGGCCGAGAAGTTCAACCTGCCTGTTCTGTCATTCATCGATACCCCTGGGGCCTACCCTGGCATTGGTTCCGAAGAGCGTCATGTCTCCGAGGCCATCGCGGTCAATCTCCGGGAAATGGCCATGCTCAAAGTTCCCACCATTGCGGTGGTCGTGGGCGAAGGTGGTTCGGGTGGCGCCTTGGGTATCGGGGTCACCGACCGCGTCGTGATTTTCGAAAACAGCTACTATTCGGTTATATCACCTGAAGGTTGCGCTGCCATTCTGTGGAAAGACGGCAACGCCGCTGCCCAAGCCGCCCATGCCCTGAAACTCAATGCTAGCACTTTATTGGACCTGGGTGTGGTGGAGGAAGTCATCCCCGAACCTATGGGTGGAGCGCATTATGATCCGGAAACAGCCGGGGCCGCACTTAAGCGCAGCCTGACGAAGCACCTCAAGAGCATCAGCAAACTGCCTTTGGCTAAATTACTGGACAACCGCTACGAGCGCTATCGGAAGCTCGGTGCTTTTGAGGAAACGGTAGCTGCCTCCTAATCAACCATAGTCGGTTCCCTATAAAGCGGGTTCCGATTTATGCACTGTTAGCAGTTCGATCTTTTCGGCCTGCGCCATGTTCGGGCTGATCTCAATCAAGGCAGCAGAGATTCGCACATCAGCATCAGCCACGGGAAAACGGCGGGGCATCCCATCGAGAAAACGCTCGATCACAGGTTCGATTTCCCGGCCCAATACAGATGCATAAGGACCGGTCATGCCTACATCACAAATAAAGGCCGTGCCCTTTGGTAATATCCGGGCATCCGCGGTGGGCACATGCGTATGAGTGCCCAAAACCGCAGTCACCCGACCGTCCAGATACCAACCTAGTGCCTGCTTTTCAGAAGTCGCTTCTGCATGAACCTCGACAATGATTGCATCAGTTTGCGGCCGCAATTGCTTGATCATCCGATCGGCACAAAGGAACGGACATTCGGATTTCAAATTCAAATATTGGCGGCCCAACACCGTAAATATACCGATGCGAAAACCCCGTTGCTCTATGATCAAGTGATCCCAACCCGGGCAAGAGGTGGGTAAATTAGCCGGTCGGCACACCTGCTCCATCTGATCTATTTCTACCACCCAATCACGTTGATCCCAGACATGGTCCCCCAATGTAATCGCATCCACCCCGGCACTGAGCAGAGATCGGGCGATGGCGGAGGTTATACCAGAGCCTGCCGCCGAGTTCTCGCCATTGGCCACGACAAAATCCAACGCGTATTCACGCCGCAAGGAAGCCAGTCGCTCATTAATAATATCCCGACCCGGTCGGCCGACAATATCGCCGATGAACAACAGTTTTAGCATGCGGTCAACGTGAGCTCGATCGGGGAGTCCGCCAATCGAAAAACCGTATGACAATCTACTCGGCCCCAAGGCTTGCCCAAAAGCCATAAAATCACTTTGCTTCATCCTCTTTTGTTCAGCTTATGAAAACCAACACACCACTCACCATGTTTCCAAAAGCCGAAATCGGCCGTGAAATGAAGGGTGCCGACGCCGTCGTCGAGTGCCTGATCCGTGAAGGTGTAGACACTATTTTTGCCTATCCCGGCGGTGCATCTCTGGAACTGCATCAATCTCTGGCGCGAACCGACAAGATCCGCACCATTCTACCCCGACATGAGCAAGGGGGCTCTTTTGCGGCCGAGGGCTATGCGCGAGCTACCGGCGATGTCGGTGTATGTATGGCAACCAGCGGCCCGGGTGCGACCAATCTGATCACAGCCATTGCTGATGCCTTCATGGACTCGATCCCATTGGTGGCGATCACCGGTCAGGTGCATATTAAATTCATTGGCAAAATGGCGTTTCAGGAAACCGACTTCTACGGCATGACTCTGCCGATCGTGAAGCATTCCTATCTGATCACAGATGTTCATGAATTGCCCCGAATCTTCAAAGAGGCCTTTCACCTCGCCCGCAGCGGTCGCCCTGGACCGGTGATCATCGACATCCCCAAGAATGTGCAGCAGGAGGAATTCCAACCGGTATACCCACCTACAGTTGAGTTTAGTAATCCCTACGTTGCCTGCGCTCACGAGGCCACTGATGATCAACTGAAACAGATACTGGCTCTCATTTCGGAAGCTAAAAAACCCATGCTTTACGCCGGTGGCGGCATAATCTCCGCCGAAGCGTCCGCAGATCTGAAGACTTTTGCTGAAGCCGCCAATATTCAAGTGGCGACCACTTTGATGGGCTTGGGAGCTTTCCCTGAGTCCCATCCGCTTTCCATGCATTGGTTCGGTATGCACGGTGCCGCCTACGGCAATTGGGCGGTGGATCATTGCGATCTACTCCTCTGTTTTGGTGCACGCTTCGATGACCGCATCACCGGCGACACGAACAAATTTGCGAGCAAAGCCAAAGTCGTGCATGTGGATATCGATGCTTCAGAGCATAATAAAAACAAGGCGGTTCAGTTGGCGGTGGTCAGTGATATCAAGTATGCCCTTGGTCGTCTCAATGAGCTCATAGCTGCAGGCAAGTTTAACGCGCCAGAGACTTCGGCATGGCACGCGGAAGTGACAAAATGGAAGCAGGACCACCCCTTCGGTTACGCCGAGAGCAAGCACATCCAGCCACAGGAAGCCATTTCCACCCTGTATGAATTGACCAAGGGTGATGCCATTATCACTACCGGAGTGGGCCAGCATCAAATGTGGTCGGCGCAATTCTATCGATTTGACGAACCCCGCCGTTTCATCAGTTCACTTGGATTGGGCGCCATGGGTTTTGGATATCCTGCCGCATTGGGTGCCAAAGTGGCATTTCCTGACCGGCAAGTCATCGATATCGACGGTGACGGTTCGTTCTCCATGAACATCCAGGAGCTGGCGACCGCGAAGATCGAGAATATCGCAGCCAAGGCGATGACCATCAACAACCAGCATTTGGGTATGGTGGTGCAATGGGAAGATCGCTTTTACGACAGCATCCGGGGTAACACCATTTTGGGTGACGAGACGAATATTGGTGGTCCTGAAAACATTGACGGCCTCTACCCCGACTTCGTGAAAATCGCCGACGGTTATGGAGTCGCCGGTCGTCGTGTGATTAAAAAGAGCGAACTCAAGGAAGCCATCCAAGAGATGCTGGATCATGATGGTCCTTATGTACTCGACGTGATTGTGCCCTACGATGAACACGTGTTACCCATGATTCCCGCCGGCAAATCCGTTAAGGAAATGCTGCTCAAGTAAGCAGCCGGATCTGCCGGTCTCCCCTCAGCCCGCACCTGAATGTGCGGGCTTTTTATTTCTCAGTCATCACGTGGACGCCATCCCAATCATCCGGCGGCGGATCGATTTTGTATTTCGCCACAATATCCAAATACACTAGCGAGGGATTCTTCGACACCCCGGGCGTAACACCAGGCATGTTAGGTTCGATGTCCTTGCTCATTTCGAAGCTCGCCTGTGCTCCGTCCCAATCCAGAGCGTAATGTTTATCGAGTCCTTCTTCAAATATCCGGAGGCATTCTCTGGTCTGGTCGGATACATTCTCCTTCAAGCCTACGATCTCATAAATCGGCACGGCGCGAGACCTTCCCTTGACGACAATCCGACCAAGTCGACGAAATACGAGTCGATCTCCACCATGCTCTTCGCAAGCAAGCTTGGTCGCCTCGGCACACATCGAGTAAGCTCCCCATGCCTTTGCCCCCGACTCCATACGGGCAGCTAAATTCACATTGTCGCCCATCATGGTGTAATTGAAACGCGTGCGACTGCCCATGTTGCCGATCATGCAAACTCCGGTGTTAAGACCTATACGAGTCTGCATATTCCCTACGACCTCAGGCCATTGGTCCCCCTCTGCCTTCCATTTGTCGCGCAATTCACCAAGCTTTTGGTGAACCCGTTGGGTCGCCACACACGCGCGAAAGGCATGATCAGTGGCTGGAATGGGTGCACCAAACATGACGACCACGGCATCGCCGATGTATTTGTCAAGCGTGCCACCTTCCTCCTGCACAATATCGGTGCAGGCCGTCAGGTATTCGTTCATCAATTCAACCAAGGGGCCTGAGCCGAGCACCTCGGAGAACGTTGAGAATGACTGAATGTCCGAAAAATAGGCGGTGATTTCAGAGTCATGGCCGCCTAGTTGAGGGTCATCACCAGACTCAACCATTCGACTGACCAACTCCGGCGAAACATAGGCCCCAAACATGCCTTTGATACGGCCTTTCTGTTTCTGCTCTTCGAGCACCTGCCATACCAAGGCAGTAAAACTGGTAGTGAAAGCCGCCCCCAACGGCGCCGTCATGGGCAACAAGAGATGCGTCTCCCGAAATATCTGAAACGACAACGCGATATAAACGGCCCCGGCCAATACCGCCATAATCTTGGCGAAAACGCCCCGACCGCCACCGGAGATAACCAAACCAGTGATCAAGAGCGTCAGACCAAACACGATGACGTAAATAGTATTGGGCGCCAAATGACTGATAAATTTCCCCGACACAATGGTCTTCAGCAAATTGCCATGCACTCCTACTTTGGGCACTGGCACGGAATCAAATGGCGTCTTCGCCAGATCCTGCATCAGCGGATCGGTTGGGCCGATCAGGACCACCGCATCTTTCCAGCCCTCATCGGCAAAAAACAATTCGCCGGTCACGCGCTCCTCCTCGATTTCCGACTTCAATAATTCAGCGTAATTATAAACCGTGGAAAACCCGAGCCGTGGATTGTTTTCCGGGGACGACCAAGTTGAAAACCAGTTAACTTCCAACAACTGGCCGTTTTTCAGCGGTACACTCGCCAACACCGAGCCATCAGGGTGTACCAGTTCAAGAAAGTCATCCGTCACCTTGATCCCATCCGGGGTTAATCCATAATACAGACGAGCCAGCTCCAAACTCAGGTGATAGTAGGTGCGCACCCCGCTTGGAGCAAAAAGAGGTACCCACCGCGTGCCCCCATCTATCGTATCAATGAGACCGATATTGGGCGGATTCCACGGCATCTTCCCTCCCACGTTGAACGCTGGTAGTTCAGGGGGCTCCAATTGGTCGATCGACCCCAGATCATTCGACAACAGGGGGAGTTCCCGATGCTGCTTCTTGCCATTGATGTCGCGAAAAGTGGAGGCCCCGTAAGCTGCCGCCAATACCACCGGAGGATTTTTCCAAAGGTAACGAGCGAACTCACGGTTGCCCGTTACATATTTGGTGAGGTCCACCGATTCGGAAACCCCATTGTCGGAGAGCACAAAATCATAGCCCACCGCCTTGGCCCCACCTTCGGAGATCAGTGTTTCCGCCACTCGGGAAAAATATTTCCGGCTCCAGGGAAATCCGCCGATTTCGTCGATGGACTGGGAATCCACATCGACATAAACCACCTTGAGCGGGGCCGGTATTTCATTTCGAAATTGGTAACGCCAATCGGTGAACTTGGTCTCCATGAAATCCAACCAACCGCTGGCGCTCAATACGCACCACAGCAAAGGAATTGGCGTGAGGAGCATCCAGCGTAGAGAAAACAATTTCTTCGCGTTGGGGAGGGCCATCTCCATGCGACACTATTCACTCGATCTGCAAACGGAAGCAGATTTAACCAATTCCCATTCGGTAAAACGCAACCGCCCAATCTTAACAAGATTGGGCGGAGTGCTGGTGAATCCCCGTCAGGACTCGAAGAGATGTTACTGACCGTCGCCGGAAGTCGTCCGTGGGGTGGACGCGGTCGCAGGTGGTCCGGTGGTTCCACTCTCGGTTGTTGCCTCTGTGGTTGTGGTCGTCGCCGGAGGGGGTTCAGGCTCGGGCTCAGGCTCAGGCTCGGGTTCGGGTTCTGCTGGAGGAGTTGGCGCGGGTGTTGTAGTAACCGGTGGTGGAGTCGCAGCGATCACTACGGTTGCGACTGCTTCTGCCGTCTGCTGAACCGTCACCGCAACTTCCGCCTGAGTTTGCGGCGAAGTCGTTGTAACAACGACCGGTGCACTGGGACCAGCCGTCACCGTCACGACACCCGTAACGGCATCAACTTCGACATCAATCAGAACTTCGACCTCTTGATTGTCCGGCACCGAAACTTCTGAGGGCATGTTCACCGTTCCAGATGCAAGCACCACATTACCTTCAACAGTTGTCAGAGAGAAAAACGCCCGACCAGTGCCATCAGGGCGGAACACAATCCTAAAGGTGGTGCCACGAATACCAGCCGCACCAACCGGAGTATTCACTGTGAAAGTGGAACCGGCATCGGAATTCAGCTTTTTAACATTACCTACCAGTTCACCACGACTAAGGTGCAACTTGGTGGTCGAGACCGTCGGTTCCGCCGTCATCGAGGACAACGAAATTTCCTCGGCAAAAGGATCCTGCAAGAATTCGTCAATCGATAGTGAAGAGTCCTGCGCCAAGTTCACAGTCGCACCATTGGAAAAAACCAACACCACACTCGACTCATTAGCAGTATTAACCACGTAGCCTTGGTTTAACTCAGAGCCTTTCACCAAATCGATCGTTTCACCGTCCTTGGTCGCTGTAACCGCGCCAGTAACTTTTGCGACTTTGATTCCACCAGGAGGACGGTCTGCATCAACTTGAGCATGAGCCGAGACCGATACGAAAGAGGCCAGGGTAAATAATAGCAGCCAAGGGAGTAGCTTTTTCTTCATGATATGCAGGGATTCGACGGCTAACGATCTATTGCCAATTGCTGGCGTAAACGCTGTGCAGTGAGATAACCGGGGTCAAGTCGCAAGCAATAGTCCAAAGCGGCGCGGGCTTGGGCCACGCTTGAAGGGTTTAGGCTAAGGTGGAAGCCTTGATAAAACCATGTCGTGGCACTGGCCGGAGCTAGAATCATGGCGTGGATCATGTCACCCCCAGCACTCAACCAATTGCCCTGCATATCATTGCCCACGGATTTACGTATCCAGAATTCAGGCACTTTGTCTGAAATCGCCAATGCTCTGTCTGCATATTGTTCCGCTTCCTGACCAAGCGACACGGCACGATGGGGTTCTACATGCCCCCACAGAGCAGTTGCCATGGAAAGATCGGCCCAAGCTTGGGCGTTTTTTACATTAATTTTAACCGCCTTTAGTAAGGCCACTTTGGCTGAAACCAGGGTGCTGCGATAAATTTCATCGGCAGGTTCATGCTGCCATAATTTATCGAGAGCTTGCCGGGAGGAATATCGCAAAGATTCCGACCGATAGGCTGGATAAACCCCGGATATCGCTCCCCAGCCAATACCCAAAACGATCAATGCGATTACGGCTTGATGACCGAAACGAAGGTTGCTTTTCCCTGGCGCCTCCAAACGCCATGTGCGCTGCACCAAAAGTGCCGCAATAATCGCAAACAACATTCCTAACGCAGGTATTTTGAAATGAAAATCCACGAATAACTGGGTAGCAAAAGCCAAGATACCAACGGCAACAGCCTGCCAGAAAAGCGGCTCGTCAAATGGATGGCCATGATTCGGGTGTGATGCCCCCTGCTTGCGCCGGCTCAACCCGTGTAGGGCAATCAATCCCGCGGCGCCAAAAAATAACCCAAACCCAACCAACCCATAATCGCTGAGGGTATTGAGGTAATCATTGTGAGTCCATTGAGGCTCCATTTGGTAATGCACGGGTCGGTGCTTTTCGAATAGAATACTGTAACTCCCCGCTCCACTACCCCAAGTGGGATTCTCTCGGAAGAGAGCCCAACCTCCCCGCCACATGACCGACCGGGTCCATTCACCAGATTCGTTGATCATGGCATGGTAACGATCGCGAACAACCGGGCTCACCTGATACAGAGACACCGCAGCCAATGCGATGGCCCCGCATACTCCCACCATCGCACCCAATCGCCACCACCACCGGCGGCGCCAACCAAAAAGAGGCCAAACCGCCAGAGCCAGAGCCAGCCCCGCCCAACCTCCGCGGCTCACGGTCAACAAAAGCCCGCACAAAAAGCAAATCCCCAGATAGCCAAATAACACCCTTTGCACGGCGGTAGCTCGGCGCCGAAATATCATGGCCCAAATCGCTGGAGTGATGAGCAGATAAAAAGCTGCCAAACTGTTGGGGATGCCAAATGATCCGCTCGATCGACTCAGAAACTGGTCGGCTTGCGTGCGTCCAAGCATCAACCAGTCAGGTTCCACAAATCGCTGATAACCCGCCATTATTGTTACCACGAAACCTAGACCGACGACCACCAACATTAACGCGACTTGCGCCCTACGTGTATGCACACCGTTCAGCACCACCCAAAAAGTGAACAACAGGTGCGCCCACAAGATCCAGTCATGCCAGCCCAACCAAGGCAAAGGAGTCACCCAGATTACATTGGCCAACGCATATAGTAAAAAAGGCAGAAACAACCATCCCGCAGGATGCAGACGCACGGCAACCCCGGCCCAACCTTGCCCGATCAAATGCACCATCAAAGTGATCGCCGTAAGCAAGCTGGTCACCAGCATCGTTTCCGGACGGTAGCCTCCCAGACAAAGGGTGGTCCAAGCCAAGTTGACCGAAAGCAGGCAAACCAGGGTCCATTCCGTAAAATTGGCCCGAGGTGCAGGGGTGGCATTCGACTGAGTCACAACCAAGGTTCAAACTCCCGCACGCAATTGCGGCGACAAAAATCCCCCGATCAAACCCGACCCACGAAAAACGCCACCCCGCATTGGGGTGGCGTCGAAAACCAAAACCGGAGTGTGGATCAGCTCGTGGCCACGGTTTGAATCGTCTTGAGAATACGACCGGCCACCAAGTAAGGATCCGACGCCGAGTTGGGGCGACGATCCTCCAGATAACCTCTGTAACCGTCGTTGACGAAACTGTGCGGGATACGAATGGAAGCGCCACGATCCGCCAGACCATAGTTGAATTTGTCAATCGACTGGGTCTCATGCAGTCCGGTGAGGCGCATGTGATTGTCCGGTCCATACACCGCAATATGCTCGTCCATGTGTTTGCTGAATGCAGCCATGAGCTTCTCGAAGTAATCCTTGCCGCCAACTTCGCGCAAATGATCCGTCGAGAAATTGGCATGCATCCCGGAACCGTTCCAATCGAGTGGTTGATTGAAGGCCCCGCGGACCGGCTTGCACTGCCACTCAATATCCAGCCCATATGTTTCGGCCAAACGAGTCAGGATATATCGTGCCACCCACATCTGGTCGGCGGCACTGCGTGAGCCTTTGCCAAAGATTTGAAACTCCCATTGCCCTTTGGCTACCTCGGCATTGATACCCTCGAGGTTGATGCCCGCATCGAGACAAATATCGATGTGCTTTTCCACAATCTCGCGAGCAATCCCACCCACGCTACTGTAGCCCACACCTGTGTAGTAAGGACCCTGAGGACCGGGGTAACCGCCCGTAGGAAATCCGAGGGGAGCACCGTCTTCATAGAAGAAATATTCCTGCTCAAAACCAAACCACGCATCTTGCGCATCGGGAATCGATGCCCGGCTGTTGGAAGGATGCGGGGTCTCGCCATCAGGCATCATGACTTCACTCATGACCAGAACGCCATTTTTGCGCGTGCTGTCGGCAAAAACTGCCACAGGCTTGAGCATGCAATCAGAACTCTTCCCCTCAGCTTGAAGGGTCGAGCTTCCATCGAAGCCCCACATGGGTAGTTCTTCGAGCTTCGGGAAGCTGTCGAATTCCTTGATTTGTGTCTTGCTGCGCAAGCCGGCCAACGGTGTGTAGCCGTCGAGCCAAATGTATTCGAGTTTGAATTTTGCCATATCAGATAGGTTTTATTACAGGGTTTTGTGCTACAGTCACGTCTGAGCCGCTTATGAGAGCGACACTGGAGTGAAATGTAAAATCACGATGTATAAAGCACCTTATATGCCAGCAGCAGCATGAATTCAGTCATAATTCATTTTTCCTCGAAAACCACGGCAAGTCGTTGGATTTCAATGCACAAGACGAACAAACTCTCACTTGCCACCAGTCGGCACAAATCCATCATTTAATCTCTCAAAGCCGATGCCTGATATTAAAGATACTAAACGTGCTCTTGTCCGTATCGGCTACGATGGGACTGTGCAAAAAACGTTTAGAGGTCATGAGGCGGACAAGAGATTCGCCAACGAGGTCCGGATTTTGCGGCATTTGGAAGCACGGGGGTGCGATTTTGTCCCTCGATTGCTACAAAGTGATCCCAAACAATTGAAAATTGTCACCACCAGTTGTGGTTCACTCGTCGTTCATATTGGGGAAGAGCGTCTGAAATCATTATTCGCGGAATTGGAGAGCTATGGAGTTCGCCACGATGATCCTTTTGTTAGAAACGTCACCTACCGGGTATCGGACGGGCGTTTTTGCCTGATAGATTTCGAACTTGCGACTCTCCTGGATGAACCCACATCACCAACCGGCGATCCCGAAACCGCCAAAGCCTAATCATTGATTTTCAGGAAATGACCACTTCACAAACGGAAATTCCCGACCTGCGTTGGTCTGGCCAGACCCATCAGGGTAACGTCAGGTCCAATAACGAGGACGCATTTCTCGGACTCTGTTTCTCCGGACATGAAGTGCATTACTTGGGTAAGATCGGCGAAGCATCCGTCAAAAATTCAGATTTTGTCTTTGCGGTGAGTGATGGCATGGGAGGGGCAAATTCAGGAGAATTCGCCAGCCGCATCACCATTGAAAAACTCTCCCATTGGTTGCCCAAGAGTTTTCAGGTTTCTGCGTTGGGAGTATCGGTAGACCAAACCGATTTACTGGAGGAAGTTTTCAGTTCCATCCACGAGGAACTGCTCAAACTGAGCCGTAGCTACGAGGAGTGTCGCGACATGGGAACCACCTTGAGTTTGGGATGGTTTACACCTGAACGCATGTATTTTGGCCACATCGGTGACAGTCGGATTTATCATTTACCCAAGGAAGGTGGTTTGCACCAATTGAGCCAGGATCACACCCACACCGGTTGGTTGCGCCGCAAAGGTCAGATCAACGAACGGGAAGCACGTTCGCACCCGATGCGGCACTCTTTGAATCAGGCCTTGGGCGCAGGACGGCAATTCGTCGAGCCACAAATCGGGGCCGTGGTATATGAACCGGGAGATCGGTTTTTGTTTTGTTCTGATGGATTGGTGGACGGCTTATGGGACCACCATCTTGATGAATTTATCCGGATATCCGCTCCAGATTTTTCCGAACCATCTCCAGCCCAACGCTTGATCGAGGAGTCACTTGAACGTTCCGGACGTGATAACCTCACCGCAGTCGTGGTTGAAACCAATATATCATCCTCACTCCCTACTCAACTACCTCAGCAATGAAGCCGACTGCCATTTTCGTATATGGCACTCTGAAACGCGGCGGGAAATATCACCACATTTTGGCTGACCAGGAATATGTAGCAGAGGTCAGCACCCTTCCAGGATACACGCTATACCAACCCTCCTACTATCCTGCGATGGTTGAAGATGCGAACGACCTTGAAGGCGTTACCGGCGAGCTATGGAATGTAAATCTCAAGTGTTTGGAAAAACTGGATTTATTGGAGGGTGTGCATGAACAGCTCTATGCACGGATGCCCGTGCCGCTCAAGCTACCCCACTCTACCCTAGAGGCTGAATCTTATCTGTATTTGCATCCCATAGTTGGGCTGCCCCATCTGGGCTCGACTTGGCGTTAACCGCGCAAGCTCACTTCTTCTTCAGGTTTCTATCCGACACTCGCTGCACCCGGACAAACTTTGCTCGAAACAATTCGTCCAAGATCTTCATAGTTTCACCCGGGATTCTTTTCACCAAATCTTCCAGATCAGGGAGTTCTCCATCAGGTGCCTCTGCTGGCGATACGGCCTTTGCACTTGCGGTATCACTTTCAGTTTCCTCTCCCAGCAAAGCTGATTCTTCTTCGTCACTCGGGCCCACCGGAGCACCTTCATCCTCCCTCTTTTCAACGACCGGTTCCGGCTCCACTCGAATGTTCGCCGTCGCTTCGGCCTGCTTCAACCGTAGCCTAAGTCCGGCTTCAAGACGCTCAATCAGTCCTTTTTTTTTCGCTGTCGGTCGAATCAACCTCCGGCATCGATTCGGCCATCGTCGCCAATTCCTTGATCAAGGAATCAATTGCACGTGAACGACTGGCTTCCACCGCTTTAAGCAGAGTGACTTCAAAATTTATCTTCTCCGCCAATCCCAATTTCACCCCACCCTCGCCTTCGCGCAGGGCGTCGAGCAAACGCGTAACCTGCTCCGTGGTCATCGATACCTGACCCAACATTTCGGTGCTGCCACTCTTGGCGATGGCATCCAACAACGCCGTGCGTACATGAGCCTGTAAATCGGCGAGTAATCTCACCAGATCACGACCTGTCGCGTCACATTCGTCCACAATCGCGACAATCTTTTTATGGTCACTAGTGGCCATGGCGCCGGCAAGTTCGGCAACTTTCTCCGCGGAAACTAAACCATAGACATCCAACACATCGGGCTCAGTAATTTCAGCCCCACAAAACGATATCATCTGATCAAAAATCGACTGCGCATCACGCAAACCCCCGTCTGCCATCCGGGCAATACAGGCCAGAGCCGGCTCGGACACTTTGATTTCCTCGTCCGTCGCAATCTGCTGTAATCGGCTCACAATCAAATCGGGGGGTATCGGCTTGAGGTCAAACCGTTGACAGCGGGAGAGGATGGTCGGCAAGACCTTTTGCACATCGGTCGTGGCAAACACAAACTTCACATGTTCCGGCGGTTCTTCCAAAGTCTTGAGCAGCGCATTGAAAGCTTGATTCGAGAGCATGTGAACCTCGTCAATGATGTAGACTTTGTATTTACCCTGGGTCGGGGCATAGCGCACGTCATCCCGCAGCTCACGGATTTGCTCCACCGAATTATTGGAGGCACCGTCGATTTCAATTACGTCCAACGAGGACCCGTCACCAATGGCTTTTACCACGGGATCATTGACATCAAAATCAGCATTCGGTCCATCAGTACAATTGAGTGCCTTGGCGAAAATACGAGCCGTCGAGGTCTTACCCGTGCCGCGCGGTCCAACAAACAGATATGCGTGAGCGATGCGGTTGCGACTGATCGCATTTTTCAATGTTCGCACCACATGGTCCTGCCCTACCACATCGGCAAAGGTCTGGGGCCGCCACTTGCGGGCGATGACTTGATATGCGCTCGACACTTAAGGTTAGCAGAATTCCGAATTCAAATAGGGCAAAGCTGAAATATAAAAAAGTGGCCAGGCACTCCACGGCACTGGAAGAACGTCGTTGCCGTTGCTACCTTCCGGTCCTGGCGGAGTTCACGCGCCTACCCATGCATGGCACCTGGCCGAGGCGGAACGTAGGTGCCTGAACGTCGCGTTCAACTGCAAACTGAACTTTTCAACCCCTTTGATGCATCGAGAGGCGACTTATTCGCTAAGAATACCTCAAATTCGACTTAATGATCACGAGGTGCAGGATCTTCTGGAGGCGGAGGACGGTCGTGAGGCTCTCGACCACCATTTCTTCGGGGCCGGTCTCGCTGCCAACGACTCTTCATTTCCCTTTTCAGGGCCTCCAACTTGTCCATTTGCTCGCTGGTCAACACTTTGGCGACCTGCTCGTTCATCTTTTCTGCAATGGCAATTGTCTCCGTCATCCCTGCGCTACGCACCCGGCGCAACTCTGTCTCGGTCGATATCACAATCGGGCGAATTTGGTCCAATTGATCGAGGGTCAATTCAAGGCGATCTGCATAGCGATGAAGAATCCTCGCTGTAAACCGATCCATAGAAGTGGCTTTTTGCGCCTTCGCTTTGACTATTCTGAGGGACAGGAATCCGCCAAAAACCGCTCCGGCCACGAAGATGCCCAGGAAGGCCAACATGACTTTCCAAGGCTTATTCATTCTCATTTTCCCCCAATACAATCGCAGCAGGATCATCGACCGCGAATATACTTTCCGAGGAACTCGCCCCGGTGGACTGGGCGATCACGGAATAGTTACTGACTGCTCCCAGCACCGCCAACAAACAGGACACGCCCAAGGCCCGCAGGGAGAAGCGTTCCACCAATGACATCGATGGACGTTGTTTTTCGAAAGCCTTAGCTGCCACCCGGGTGGCAAAACCATACGGTGCCATCAGTTCACGATCATCCGGAACCTCCCGGGCCGCCTGAACCAATCGCTGCCATGCCTTGTCTGTTCGTTTCATGATCTTTCCTTTTTTTCTAAGGATTCGAATAGTTTACGCAACTTTCTACGCGCACGAAATGCGCGGACTTTGACCAAAGATCCGTTCCAACCCGTCAACTCGCTGATTTCAGCGATGGTTTTTTGCTCCAAATCCAAAAGTCTGATTACCAATTGATCGTCAGGTTTCAGCTGGGCCAATAACTTGGTGACCAATTCATGCGCCGCCAGAGCATCGTCAGGTGCCACGTCACTATCATTGGTCAACACCGCATCCAGAACCTCCGCCTCATTCTCGGATAAATCCGCCCAGCGAAACTCCGGCCGGCGCTTCTGCGCCCTCAAATGATCAATACAGGTCGTCACTGCTATCCGTGACACCCAATGCGGAAATGGCACCGCTCCTTGATATTGTTCCATGCGAGAAAACATCTTCATAAAGATCTCCTGGCTCAGATCCTCCTCCAATACCCTGCGAGGCAAGTGGCTACGCACGATTCGGATAACCATAGGGTGGAGATGTTCGACGAGTTCGCGCGCAGCAGCTTGATCGCTCGAGCGCACACGGGCAAGGCAACCGGGCAAGTCGAACGACTCGTCGTCAGGCATAGGGCAATGGAAACATTCTCATACACATCTGACAAGACGCAGAAGCGGCTAATAAGGTTACAATCATTTGATGACATGGAGCTGACTTGACGAAACTGCGTCCGGGGTGCTATCTCCCCCTTCGTTAATGCGAAACTTGCTGCAGGCTCTCCGACTTACAAACGCGCACGATCTCTGAATCGCCCGCTGGGTTGATTGTGCGTCTCCGCCTGCTGTTACTGCCACCGCCAAACGCGGTGTTGAGTCTGTCCCCCCTGTTTTGTTAACCTTTTTGTCTGTTTCGTCATGCAACCTGCACCTGTAACCAAATATCGACCCTTCCCACCGGTCAATCTGCCCACTCGCCAATGGCCCAGCCGTACGCTGACCAAGGCCCCAATCTGGTGCAGCGTAGACCTCCGCGATGGCAATCAAGCCCTCGCCCAACCCATGAGCGTCGAGGAGAAGATCGAATACTTCGACATGCTCGTGAAGATCGGCTTCAAGGAAATCGAAGTCGGGTTTCCTTCCGCATCTCAAATCGAATTCGATTTCATCCGTCGTCTGATCGACGAGGATCGTATTCCCGATGACGTCGCCATTCAGATCCTGTGCCAGTGCCGCGAGGAGCTCATTACCCGTTCCTGCGAATCCATGCGCGGGGCGAAAAACGTCATATTTCACCTCTATAATTCGACCTCACCCGCGCAGCGCAAATATGTCTTTAATGCCACCAAGGAGGAGATAATCAAAATCGCCACGGATGGCACGACTTGGGTCAAGCAATACACCCAAGCCCTGATCGACGACGGCACCAACGTGCGCTTTGAGTATTCGCCGGAGAGTTTCACCAGCACCGAGCTCGATTACGCCCTGGAAATCTGTGAGGCCGTGACCGACATCTGGCAACCAACGGTCGACAACAAGATCATCCTCAATCTTCCTGCCACGGTCGAATACACCACGCCTAATGTGCATGCCGACCAAATTGAGTGGATGTGCACGCATCTGACCCGGCGCGATCTGACCCTGGTCTCCCTTCACACGCACAATGATCGCGGCACCGGTATCGCAGCGACCGAACTCGCCATGATGGCCGGCGCTGACCGGGTCGAAGGCACTCTGTTCGGCAACGGTGAACGCACGGGCAATCTCGATATCGTCGTGGTCGCATTGAATCTCTACTCGCACGGCATCGATCCGCGCCTGGATTTTTCCAACATAAATGATATCCGCGCGATCTACGAACGCTGCACCCGCCTGAAAGTTGGCGCCCGCCAACCCTATGCCGGTGAACTCGTCTTCACCGCTTTCAGCGGATCTCACCAGGATGCCATCAACAAGTCCTGGTCGGCGCAAAAGCCCGACGAACCATGGGACGTGCTCTATATCCCGCTGGATCCAGCAGATATCGGTCGCAATTACAAAGCCATCATCCGCATCAATTCGCAGTCGGGTAAAGGTGGGGTCGCCTACATTCTCGAAAACGAGTTCGGCTACAATCTGCCCAAACTCATGCAAAAGGAAGTTGGCCGCATGATCAACGTAATGGCTGATTCCACCGGCCGGGAACTCACCTCGGTGGAGATCAATCAGGCATTCGTCGACGAATACCTCGGTCGCACCGATTCTGTGGTCATTAAACAATTCCGCACCAATGAAACGGACAGCACCGTCACTTGCCAAAGCACCCTTTCCATTGATGGACATACCCACACTTTGTCCGCCGAGGGCAATGGTCCGATCGATGCTTTTGTACGCTCACTGAGCACGACTAATTTGCCAAAATTTGAGGTGCTATCCTACTCGGAACACTCCCTGGGCAAAGGGGCTGAAGCCAAGGCCGTGTCCTACATTCAAATCAAAACGGAGAGCGGCCTTATCCTCTTTGGGGCCGGCACGGACACCAACATCGAACTCGCCTCGATCAAAGCCATCGTCAGTGCGATCAACCGCGTGCTGGCTAAAAATTAGTCCCCGGACTATTCTGATCGCGGATGAAGTTCACCCCCGCCAAGTCGCCTCTCACGGGCGAAACCCTTGAGACTCTCACCTCGCGCCTATTGGCGCAGGGTGAGCCGGCGTTTCGGGCGAAACAAATCCTCGATTGGGTCTACAAGAAACGTGCACGCAGTTGGGATGAAATGACCAACCTGTCCAAGCCATTGCGTGCTTGGCTGGCGGATTCATTTGAGTTGATGCCCATCACTCTTGTGCATGGGAAGCAGTCGCTCGATGTCACCGATAAACTCCTGCTCGAACTCGGTGATCAGTCGTTGATTGAAACCGTGATCATCCGCGCGCCTCAGGAAGGGGTTGGGCTCGAGCACTCACGCAAAACCATCTGCATATCCACGCAGGTTGGTTGCGCCATGGGCTGCAAATTTTGCGCTTCGGGTTTGATGGGGCTGAAACGAGATCTCAATGCGGGCGAGATTGTCGCTCAGCTTTTACAGGTATGCTACCGAGAGGACGCCTACGATCCCCGGGCGCACACCGGTCTCGCGTCCTTCGATAATATTGTGGTCATGGGGATGGGCGAACCATTGGCCAACTACGAAGTCATGATTCGGGCACTCACCATTATCAACGCCGCTTGGGGTTTCGGTTTTGGCGCGCGCCGGATCACGCTCTCCACCAGCGGCCTGGTCCCAAATATTCTTAAACTGGCGAATGAACCCATCGGAGTGCGCCTCGCTATTTCCCTGCATGGAGCGACCGACCAAGTTCGCGAGCAAATCATGCCGATCAACAAGGCCTACCCTTTGGCAAAATTGATTCCCGCTGTGCGGACTTTTGCTGAAAAGCACGGCCGCATGATTACACTGGAATTCATCCTCATTGAGGGCGTCAACGACATGCTTGAACAGGCCGAGAAACTTCGCGACATCGCGCACGATCTCCACGCCCACGTTAATCTTATCCCCTACAACACCGTGGAAGGTCTGCCGTGGAAACGCCCCTCTGCCACCAGACAGGAACGATTCGCCGATGTCCTCCGTCGCGCTCGTGTCTCAGTAACCCTCCGTCGCGAAAAGGGTCATGACATCGACGCCGCCTGCGGCCAGCTCCGCCTCAAGACCGAAAAAGAACGCGAGTTGATGGACGTCTAGGTTAGTATCCAGCTCTTCCAATCGGGCATGAGCAAATCGTCGACTAACCGCCCGCGAAAACGACCCGGAACCCAGCGGTGGCCAATATCGCAGCGATTTTTTCGCGCTGCTCGCCTTGGATCTCGATATTGCCACCCTTGACCGTGCCACCGCAGCCACAAGCCGCGCGCATCTGCTTGGCCAATTTCTCCTTTTCCGGCATACCGATCCCCACAAAACCGCTGATAACAGTAACTGTCTTACCACCCCGTCCAGCCGTAGTGCGCTTGATGTCCACCCGCCCACGATTCTTGGTTGGGGTGTTGACCGGGGTTGTTGACCCCGGTCGTTCGGTCTCAGCAGATTCGGCCACCGGTTTAGCAACGGGCAAATCTTCCCCGCTCAGTGCCGCGAACGGATTCTGGCCAAAACTTCCTCCCCCATCAGTGGAAACCCTGCCTTTATTGCTCATTGCTCGGGTCGTTTGGCATTACCGCCACATATCCCCACGGGAATATCAGACTCTCCACCCAGAAGCATCAACGCCTTGGCATAACTCCTATTACCAAGAAAATGAACGAGTTGCGGATGCAAAGTTTGTTTCCCTTGGTCATGAAAGTTATCGAGGCGCGTCATCTCTTGGGCGATCACCTCGCCATCGGATTGTTTGATGCCCGCGAGCAGGGCAACTATAGAGGATTTGATTAATTTTTCGGACACTTGATGTTGAAAATCTTATCCCGGAGTTACTGCCATTAAGCTGGAATGCAATCATACAAGCTAACATGGGCTTAGCTTGAGTCCTTAGTCAGGGTGTGTTCGATTTCCATTTCCACCATTTCATGACACCAACAAAGGACATGCATCCCACTCGGTTGCCCCTGTAAGCTTCTTCAATCCGAATGCCATCACATTCCCTGCCTACCCAGGCCAATGCCGCGGTTTTCGATGCCGCGTACCAGTCATGGTTGGAAAAACCCGATTCGGTTGACCCTACTTGGCGAGCGTTCTTTCAGGGGTTCACCTTGGGGCATAGCGGAGGGACCATTCCCACGGGCGAATCTGGCGGGACGGATATTTCGATCATAGATAGTCTGAAGCAATCACACGTCCACTACTTGATCGGCAGTTACCGCGCCATTGGCCACCTTGAGGCCCACCTTGATCCGCTAAACGACCTGCCTCCTCCTCATCCCAAGCTTAGCCTCAAGCATTTCGAGCTTTCCGAGGACGACCTGGATACCGCTTTTGACATTGGCTCATATCTCGGCGGCGGGCAGATGAAGCTTCGCGATGTGATCGCTTCACTACGGGAAACTTACTGCGGCAAGGTCGGTGTGGAATACACGCATATTCAGGATGTCGATGTGCGGCACTGGCTGCAAAAAAGAATGGAAGAGAGTCGCAATCAGCCGAATTTCGGCCGGACCGAAAAAATCCGTATTCTGCGACGTGTCCACAAAGCAGAGTTGTTCGAAAGATTTCTGCACACGAAATATGTCGGTCAGAAGCGCTTCTCCCTCGAAGGCGCTGAGACCATGATCGCCGCAGTCGATGCCATCATCGAACACTGTCCCGATGTAAATATCCAAGAGGTCGACATGGGCATGGCCCATCGCGGTCGGCTCAACATTCTTACGAGCGTGATGCGGAAGGACTTCGACCTGCTATTCGAGCAGTTCTCCGAAAATTATATTCCCGAAACTGTCGGTGGCGACGGCGACGTCAAATACCACCTCGGATACGAGGCCATCCTCACCACTTCGTCCGGAAGCCAGGTCGAGGTCCTGTTGGCGGCCAATCCTTCCCACCTCGAAATCGTCAATCCTGTCGTCGAAGGCATTGCTCGCGCTCGCCAGCGCATGCTCGGAGCAATCGATAATCGCAACCGCGTTTTGCCTCTTCTCATTCACGGAGATGCTGCATTTGCCGGGCAAGGGATCGTAGCTGAAACTCTTAATTTCTCCCAACTCCCTGGCTATAAGACCGGCGGCACCATCCACTTCATCGTCAATAACCAGATCGGTTTCACCACGCTCCCCCGGGATGCGCGATCCACCCTCTATTGCACCGATGTAGCCAAGATGATCGAGGCCCCTATTTTTCACGTCAACGGTGATGACCCTGAGGCGGTCTGCATGGTCGCACAACTTGCACTGGAATTTCGGGCCAAGTGGGCCCGCGATGTTGTGATCGACATGTTTTGCTACCGCAAACTCGGTCACAACGAGACGGATGAACCCGCTTTCACCCAACCTCTGCTCTATAAAAAAATCGCCGTCCACCCGCAAGTATCGACGGTGCTGACCCGTAAACTTGTGGCCGAAGGATCGGTTAGCGAGGAGGAGTCCGAAGCCATTCGTAACAGCTACTCCGAAGCATTGGAGCAAAGTTTCGCCAAAGCCAAAGCCACCGAGCAGGCAAAATCGGCCAAACGTTTGACTGAAGCAGAGAATAAAAAATTCGAAGGTTCCACCGCCGTCTTCCAGCCCAACTTCGATTTCAATTTGGTGGAGACGGGTGCGCCGGAAGAGCTTATTGGGAAAGTGGTGCATGGTCTCACGGTCTTGCCCGAAAGCTTCAAACCAAACCGTAAGATCAAGCGCTTGCTCGAAAAGCGAGCCGCGGCCCATCGCGAAGGTGGACCCATTGATTGGGGCTTTGCCGAGTCGCTCGCATTCGGCACCTTGGTATTGGAGAACGCGCCGATCCGGTTAAGTGGACAGGACTGTGAACGTGGCACTTTCAGTCACCGACACGCCGTGTTGCACGATGTCGAAACGGGTGATCCGTATGCACCCTTGAAGAACCTGGACCCGGAGCAGGCCAGATTCTGTGTTTACAATTCACTCCTGTCCGAGGCCGGGGTGCTGGGATTCGATTACGGTTACTCACTCTACTATCCCGACATGCTCTGTATTTGGGAGGCCCAGTTTGGCGATTTCGCCAACGGCGCCCAAGTCGTCATCGATCAATTCCTCGCCGCGGGAGAATCCAAATGGCAACGCACGAGTGGCATCGTGTTACTTCTGCCCCACGGTTACGAAGGCCAGGGCCCAGAACATAGCTCGGCCCGTTTGGAACGTTTCCTCCAACTCTGTGCGGAGGACAATATTCAGGTCGCCAACATCACGACCCCGGCAAACTTTTTCCATGCCCTGCGCCGACAAGTGAAACGTGTGGTCAAAAAACCCTTGATCGTCATGTCACCCAAATCACTGCTCCGCCATCCCGATGTGGTGTCGCGGCTCGAGGAGTTCACCAGCGGATGTTTTCAAGAGATTCTTGAGGAGGAAAATCCACCTGATGACCCGCAACGGCTCATCTTCTGTTCGGGCAAAGTTTACTACGATCTCTGCGCCTACCGCAAAGAGCACCAATACACCGACACTGCCATCGTGCGTATTGAGCAGCTATATCCGCTTAACGCGCCCCGCTTGGCAGAAATCGCCCTTCGCTATCCCAATGCCCGCCACGTATGGTGTCAGGAAGAATCTCACAATATGGGCGCATGGTCCTACATCGCCACGCATCTGGAAACCATCACCGGTAAGCGCCCCTACTATGCCGGTCGTGATGCCTCCGCCTCGCCGTCAGTGGGTTCCCTGGCATTGCATCGCTACGAATTGGCCGCATTCCTCAAAGCAGCTTTCAATGCCTGATCTTTCCCCGTTTCCAATATCCAAATTTCCAAATGAGCCTTGAAGTCAAAATTCCATCACTGGGCGAATCCATCATCTCCGGCGTGCTCGTTAAATGGCATGTTAAGGACGGTGATATTGTTAATAAGGATCAGCCGCTCTTCGAACTCGAAACCGACAAAATCACATCCGAGGGCAATGCAGAGATCGGCGGTAGGATCAGCCTGAAAGTCGCCGAGGACACCGAAGTAAAAATCGGCGAAGTCGTGGCGATCATCGACGAATTCGCCACCGCATCGACTCCCGTAGCAGGGGCCGCTGGCGGAGGGCAGGACTTCTCAAGCCCAACCACCTCTTCCAATTTCGTAGACCTATCTCCAGCCGTTCGTCGTTTGGCGGCCGAGACGGGCATCGATCCTGCCAAGATCGCTGGCACCGGCAAAGCTGGAAGGGTGACCAAGGGCGATATGATTGCCGCTCAAGATTCAAAGCCTGTAGCCGGAGTCGACTTGGGCAGTGAAGCCTCGGCGAAGCAGGCTGACCCCGGTCCGGTTTCAACGAAACCCGTAATTACTCCCGCCGTGGGTCGCGAGTTTGCTCCCGCAAAGGGAGCCCCCTCACCTGCTGGCGAACGCCAAACGCGAAAGAAACTCACACCGCTTCGCGCGCGCATCGCCGAGCGGCTGGTGCAAGCCCAGCACGAGGCCGCCATGCTCACCACGTTCAATGAAGTGGATATGTCCGCTGTCATCGAACTGCGCAAAAAATATCAGGACGACTTCGTCAAGAAACACGGCGTCAAGCTGGGCTTCATGTCCTTCTTTATCAAAGCCGTCGTCCACGCCCTGCAGGAAGTGCCCGCCATCAATGCACAACTCGACGGCGACACCTTGGTACAGAATCATTATTATGATATCGGAGTCGCGGTCTCGACGCCCAAGGGCCTGATGGTGCCGGTCATCACTGATTGCGATCATTTGGACATGGCGGACATCGAGAAAAATATCGCCGATGTTGCCCTGCGCGCCCGGGAAGGAAAAATCACCCTCGATGATCTGACCGGTGGGGTATTCACTATCACCAATGGCGGCATCTTTGGGTCGATGCTTTCCACCCCCATCATCAATCCGCCTCAAAGCGCGATTCTGGGTCTGCATGCCATCAACGAGAAACCCGTGGCCGTAAATGGCGAGGTTGTCATTCGACCCATGATGTATCTCGCCGTCAGTTACGACCACCGCGTGGTGGATGGAAAGGAAGCGGTCACATTCCTCGTGAAGATCAAGCAAGCCATTGAGGATCCCGCCCGTCTCTTGATCGGTGCCTGAGGAGTAGTGAGTAGCGTGGAGTGAGTATCGAGTAGAACCGACCTCGCACATTTTTCCGCCACTCGCTGTATCTCTACACACTACCCGCTACTCACTACTTTTATGAACTCCTTCGATCTTATCGTCATCGGCGCCGGTCCCGGCGGTTACGTCTGTGCGTTTCGCGCCGCCCAACTCGGCCTCAAAGTCGCCCTGGTCGACAAACGCAAGACCCTCGGGGGCACCTGCCTTAATGTCGGTTGCATCCCCAGCAAGGCCCTCCTCGCCTCTTCCGAGCATTTTGCCTTTGCGCAGCACCACGCCGCCGAACACGGCATCAATATTGAAGGCGTCTCCATGGACGTCCCCGCGATGTTGAAAAAGAAAGCTGGCATTGTCGCCAAAATGACCGGTGGCATCAGCATGCTCGCCAAGGCCCGCAAGGTCACCGTGATCCACGGTGAAGCCAAATTCACTGCCGCCTCTGAGATTGAGGTAGGGGCCGTTGTCCCCAACGGCACTGCTCAGAAACTCACCGCCAAGAACATTGTCATCGCCACCGGTTCCGCTCCGATGGAACTGCCATTCATGCCCTTCGACGGGAAGACCATCATCTCTAGCACCGAGGCTCTTACACTCACCAGCGTCCCAGAAAAACTCGTTGTTGTTGGCGGCGGAGCCATCGGCCTGGAACTCGGCTCGGTCTGGGCGCGACTCGGGGCTGCCGTAACGGTGGTCGAATTCCTCCCTCAAATCGCCGGTGCGGCCGACGCCGACGTGGTGAGAAACTTTTCCCGCATCCTGAAAAAGCAGGGTATCAAAATCGAAGTGAATGCCAAGGTCACCGGCTACCAAGCTGGCGTGCTCACAGCCGAGCGTGACGGCAAGCCGATTGAATTTACCGCCGACAAGGTGCTCGTCGCTGTTGGTCGGCGTCCTTTCACCGATGGTCTCGATCTCGCCAAAGCCGGGATTGAACTCACCGACAAAAAACGCATCAAGGTCGACGCTCAACTCAAGACTACTGCAGCCGGAGTGTGGGCCATTGGTGATGTGATCGACGGTCCCATGCTCGCCCATAAAGCTGAGGAAGACGGGGCCGCTGTCGCCGAGTGGATCGCGGGCAAGGCCGGACACATCAATTGGGATCTTATGCCCGCCATCATTTATACCGACCCCGAGATCGCCACCGTCGGTCTCGGAGAGGACGCCGCCAAGAAAGCAGGGCTCAAAATCAAGGTGGGTAAATTCAACTTTGCGGCCAATGCCCGGGCCCATGCCAACGATGCGGCCGACGGATTCGTGAAGATCATCGCCGATGCTTCGACGGATAAAATCCTCGGCGCCCAGATTCTCGGACGCAATGCGGGTGAACTCATCAGCGAAATTGTCACCCATATGGAATACGGCGGCAGTGCCGAAGACCTTGGACGCACGATCCACGCGCACCCCACCATGAGCGAAGCAGTAAAGGAAGCGGGGTTGGCTGTAAATAGATCCGCGATTCACGCACTGTAACAAATGTGCCCTTCTGGACACCCACTCCGCTGTCTTGTCGTACCGAAGCCATAACGAAGACGGAAAACAGGACTCGCAGTGAGTAAAAGTGCGATCCACGCGCTCTGAACGCTTGCCTCGCTCACCAAATTCCAGTCGCTTCCCGCCTGTGTGTATTTTTGCCCACCTTCGCAATGCCGCTCTCTGGCGTGTCGTTAAGGACATCAGCCGGCGTGTTGTCGCATAGCGAAGGAGTCGAATCATCCACTCACCAAGTTAATGCAACCGCGCCATACCCGGCGCGGATTTTTTGTTCTAGGCCGGGCAACTAAACTCATGACCACCTCCCAAACCATTCAGGGCCGCAATCATCACATCCAAGGGATCACCTTGATGCTGACATCCGCGGCTTGCTTTACCGCAAACATACTGCTCATCCGGGCTTTCGGTCAGTTTGGTGCCGGCAACGTGTGGTTTCTGGTCTGCATGCGCTGGGTCGTCGGGCTGCTGGTAATCACCTCACTCTACCACCGGCAATTCCAGCCAATGCATCTTTTTCGTAACCCTAAATTGATCGCTCGTGGTGTTATCGGTGCGCTAGGCACAATTGCCTACTACATCGCCATTGTCCATCTGGGCGCAGGGCGAGCCACCTTTATTGGCAATACTTACGTGATCTGGGGTGGATTGTTTGCGGTATGGATCCTGCACGAAAAATTCGGGCCCACCTTGGCCATCGGTTGTGTGACCACCCTAGCGGGATTGGCTCTACTCACCAATGTCATCAGCACGGGTATGAACCCCAACCCTTATGACTTTTTGGCCATATTATCTGCCTTCGCTTCGGCCACCGTTGTTGTCCTGATCCGTCAACTTCACGCCAAGGAACATACGTCCACCATCTTTGCAGCCCAATGCGTCTACGGTCTGTTGCTCTGCGGAGTGCCCGCCCTTATGTTTATGGAATCCTTCCCGGCCATGGGTTGGGTGCTGCTCATCGGCTCCAGCGTGACGTCAGCCATTGGCCAATTGACCATGACACGCGCCTTTCGAGATCTGCCGGTTGGCGAAGGTTCACTGCTTCAAATGCTGGTGCCTCTGGGGGTGGCACTAGGCGGAGTGGTTATATTTCACGAGCATTTCACTGCAACCGAATTGATCGGAGCTACGCTAATTCTCGTGGGCTCAATCTTGCCCACGTTTCGCCGCTAAGTCCTGGGCAAGTTGCTGTGCCTTGGCCGCCTTTTGACGCTCCTGCCAGGGGAAGTGCCGTGGCGTAGTCATGGGATTTTCGTAGGCTGAACCCATGGCGATATAGGCGCGGCGATAATCGTCGGATTCATTCGCCGGCGTGTAGTGCAGCGTGCGACCGTTATGAAAAGTCGCGCCACCTGCCGGTAACTCACAGGCAACTCCTGCACTAAAATCAAAAACTCCCGGCTCAACTTCCAGCCCCGGAGTCAAAGGGTTATCTCCGATAGGCCGGTGAGGAACGATATCGAGTCGATGTGAGTCGGGCACAAAATACATGCACCCGTTCACCTTGGTCGCAGGCTGCAAAGGCACCCACACGCTCACACTTGAATACTCCACCGCAGGATTCCAATACGCCTCGTCTTGATGCCATGGAGTTGGGGCCGCGTTGTGCGGCGGTTTGTTGATCGCATGGTCACCCACCATCTTGGTGTCCGTCCCGTGCAATTGTTTCATCATCGCCTTGATATTCGCCACCATTTGCGTGGCCAGCAGGGCCGGGGCGTATTTCGAAGGTTGGAGAATCTGTGGTATCGCTTCTTTCTCACCCATGCCCTTCTGCCCACTAAGATCGTAGGTATCGCTGCCTGTCCGTTCACGATCCTCGTTGAACAACCGATCATAGATGTGGCGAATCTCGTTAGTTTCCGATGCCGGCATGATAGCATCTATCGCGAGGTAACCATGCTTCTGATAAAACTCGACCTGCTCAGATGTAAGCAAATGTGTCGGTGCGAGTGACGTGGGCGCACTGTAGTCGGGTGCCGGCAAATCCGAATCAGGGTTCATCGCAAGACAACATGGGCATCGTTTATACCTTCGCCATAAAAATCTACCGACCAGCACTGCAAACCGGCTTGCACCTTGATGGAGCCCACGCCCACTCTGCATCCGTGAGCAAACGCACTTTGATTCTCTGGGATATAGATGGGACTATCATCGTCTCGCATGGCGCCGGATTTCGCGCCATGGAGCGTGGTTTCAAACAGCGATTTGGGCTGTCTTGCGACCTTAGTAAAATCGACTGGGCCGGTCGCACGGACAGTTGGATCACCAGCGAAATTCTACGGCAGAATAATTTTCCTGCCACTCCGGAAAACATCCAAGCTTATCTGGAATCATACCTCTCGCTCCTACCGGAGGAATTGGCCAATGGCCAACAAGGAGAAGTCCTGCCGGGCGTGCTCGAATTGCTCGAAACACTGCATACCCACGAAGGTATCGCACAGGGACTTCTGACCGGTAACATGCGCCAAGGCGCGGAATTCAAACTCACGCATTATCAAGTTTGGCATTATTTCGAATTCGGAGCCTTCGCCGACGACAGTCCGGTGCGCAACGATCTCGGACCACATGCTCAACGTCGGGCGAAAGATCTCCACGGGGTGGAATTCTCCCCAGATCAAACGTTCATCATCGGGGACACCCCGCACGATATCGAATGCGGCAAGGCCATCGGCGCCAAAACTATCGCGGTCGCCACGGGTCATTATTCGTTGGCTGAGTTGGAGTCTCACGCTCCCACCGTGACGTTTGCCGATTTCAGTGATACGGCGGCATTTCTCCGAGCAATTGGAACCTGACAATCTGACCGGAAAATTCCGCTCATCTTCCAGTCCTGCGATCCACTTTGAGCGGTATTTCAAGTCTCCCCTGACCGGCGTTCGGATTCAAAGATCTACAGAATTTCCCCTAAACATCATCCCATGAGCAAAACATTATTGATCACCGAAGACTTCGGTAGTGTCCGTAAATGCAAGACCCGGGAAGACATGCTGGCCGTATCCCGGATACTCATCTCCGCCCAACCAGACTGCATTGCCATGGATGTGGCTTCACCCGATTTGGTCAACTATGACAGCAAAATTGGCCTCCGTATTCCTGGCGATTTCGACGCCCTGTTCAATGAGGGCTGCGATCCGTTTGGGTTCATGGTCGATACCCTGAAGGAGGCCGACATCCGCGTGCTGGCAAATGTCCGCATGAACGACCACCACGGCAGACCTGCATATTGGACGCAGTGGGAGCAAGAGCATGTCGATTGGTCACTCAGCCAGGATACAGGTACCCGGGACTGGAAAGCGATCGGGGCACTTCGCCACATGGACTATGCCATTGAGGGGGTTCGATCTTATCGGCTCTCCATCATGAAAGAGATCGTGAGCAAATTTGACGTGGATGGCATCCAATTGGATTTCGGCCGAACCGCACCTTTTGTCTCGGATCCCAAACCGGAAAACGGTCGTTTCATGACCGAATATATCCGCAGTGTTCGCACGCTGTTGGATGATTCGAACCAAAGCGACAACCGGAAAACACTGGGGGTGTTGCTGCCATGGGACATCGACTTCTGCAGCAACGAAGGGCTCGAGGTTAAACGATGGGTGAACGAGGGCCTGGTGGATTATATTTCGCCCGGTGAATGGTATTACTCTGATTGGAATATCCCGCAGCAGGCTTGGATCGATATGACCAAGGGAACAGCCTGCCAGTTTTATCCTTTCACCCCGGGGAACGTTTCTCCCTATCAGGATTTTGAATTCGGTGAACCCTCTGCTTTGGGTGAAAATAACATACTCGATGGTGCGAAAATTCGCGCGATTGCAGATAATTTCGAAGCCCAAGGATCAGACGGGTTCGCCTTCTACAATTTCTACACCTTCGATTTCGGACAGCTTTACCCCGAGCTTCGCAAGTGGGTGAATCCGGAGGAATCGAAAAGCCTTAGTCGCCACTATCTGAATTGTCGTCGTTTGATCTATCATGCGACCGAAAGGGAGGCATATGATCTGGGCCTCGCTTTCGAGAGATCTGCCTTGGGTGCGGCCGGTGATGAAATCAGCCTTCCATTTCGCTTTTCCAGTCAAGTCGGAGCTAAGCGAATCGTGCTGCGATGCGCTTTCATTGGCGCCGAAGCAGGCGATGAGATTGAGGTAAATGTGAATGGAATCACTCTGGACCCAATCCATTCGACCAAAAGTAACGAGGGATCCACCACCGGTGCGTCTCCAACAATCATCTGGGAAGGAGCGCTGAAAGCATCCATCCTGAACAGCGGTCAGAATACGCTGCAGCTAAAGCTGGTCAAAGTAAGCGGCGATCGCAGCACCCCGATCAAAGTTGGCGAATATGAAATCTTCGTGGATGCAGATTAATAACCCCGAGCATCGGAACCCAGGCATAAAAACCGGATCATTTTTCGATGACTGATTCGAGGGCAACCACCTTATCGGCCTCAAACACCACTCGCGTGGCATCGTCGAGCCGATCTTCCTGACGCTCTCGAACAACCCCACCTATCGCCCCACCGCGACCATGTGAGCCTACACTCACCCCAAAGGAAAATCGACCCCGACTGTCGAAGTAGGCCCAAATCTCCTCTTCCTTCTCGGCTGACTTACGGGAGTAAATCTTGTCGGGTTCACCCAAGGCAACCCGCACTTGATCAGGGGTAAACCCAAGGTCAATGTTGCCTGCCCGTATTTTGTCCTGCACCTCCGCCGGCCATGAATCGAATTCAGATTGATGCCTACTGATGCGGGTTTCAACCGACGCGCAACCACCGAGCGCGATTGAACCCAATAAGAGAATCAAGGAAAGGTGAGATTTCATGGAGTAAAGATTGCGGCCTTTATTCTGGTCGGCACTCAATGACACTGCAAACTCTGAACTGTTCGTCTATCCATGAAAACATTTACCATTGCCATCGGCTCCGACCACGCCGGCTTCGCTTACAAGGAGGCCATCAAAGCCATGTTACTCGCCGAAGGGCATACCGTGCGCGATCACGGCACATACTCGAACGAACGATGCGACTATCCTGACTTTTGTTTTCCCGTGGCCCGGGCGGTTGCCAGTGGTGAAGTCGAGCGAGGCATTGTGCTGGGTGGTTCGGGTAATGGAGAGGCCATGGCAGCCAATCGGGTGAAAGGCGTGCGCTGCGGCGTTTGCTGGACTGAAGAGATCGCCATATTGAATCGGTCTCACAATGACGCCAATTGCTTATCCTTGGGCGAGCGCACCATCTCGGAAGAAGAGGCCCTGAACATCGTTCGTGTTTGGTTGGCCACAGAGTTTGAGGGCGATCGCCATATCAACCGCATTCGCAAATTGGACAGTATGGCTTGAGGATTGGTTTTACGCATACCTCCAGATCATGACTGAGACGTTGCGCCCTTAAAGCCGTGATATTTCCAACCATGTCGAATAATATGCCTACATCCACTCGCGCCGAGTTGAGATCACTAGAGACCATTTGGACGGTTCAAGACAGTGGTAAACCGCATAATGCCTTTACCGACATGATTCGTTTCAAGGACCAATGGTATATTGGTTTCCGAGAGGCGCTGAAACACCACGGCGGACTGGATGGTATGGGTGCTCTACGCGTGTTGCGTTCATCGGATTCTGAAGAGTGGACAACAGCAGGATATTTCGTCCTGGAAGAAGGGGATCTGCGGGATGCCAAATTATCCATCACAGCCAAAGGTGAGTTGATGCTTAACACGGCAATCCAGGTTTATCGTCCGGATCCAGTTAAGCATAAGAATTTCGTCTGGTTCAGTCAGGATGGCGTGTCATGGAGCAAGGCCGTGCAAATCGGTGAGCCCGATATCTGGATATGGAGCGTCAATTGGTATGAGGGCGTTGCCTATGGCGTGGGCTACCCGACCGTTTCTGATGCAGAAACCCGGTTATACAAAAGCGTAGACGGCCGTGATTGGGAAATCTTGGTCCCAGCATTCTACCCCGGCAACGAAACGTCCATTGCCTTCAAATTCGATGGCACCGCCGTTTGTTATATCCGCGGTGGTAAAGCAATTGGCCAAGCCAAGATCCCCTATACGAATTGGACGTGGCGTCCCACGATCGACGTGGGAGGTCCCGACTTGATTCAGCTGACTGATGGACGCTTCATTCTCGGTGGACGGGAGAGTGACTGGGGCACCATGAAACTATTTGAGATCGACCCAGACACGGGCGTCACCACCCACCTGATTGATCTTCCTGCCCAAGGCGATTCCAGTTATCCGGGATTGGTATATCACGATGACATGCTCTGGTGTAGCTATTACAGCAGCAGTAACGACGCGACCGCAGCCGACAAATACCTTGTGCCCACGGAGATTCGTCTCGCAAAGATAAAACTCACACCGCCGATTTCAGCTGGTATGGCACGTTGACTGTTCAGCACTGAATCATGTTCTACCGATGTTCTTGCGCGGGTTATCCTGATTGCTGAGCAAAATCACTGACTGTTGGTTCGTATTATTCATGCGGGACTGGCGCACTTGCTTATATTTTGACATTAAATGATTAATTATCAATATATCAGTCACTGTGAACTCCCGCTACCAAGGACCAAAGTCTGAAAAAGAAGCACTCAACGCCTGTCTCAAATTGATGAGGGCAGCAGAGACGGTGACCGCCCGATCCATGAGTATCCTCCCCAAGGGCCTGACCATCACACAGTTCAGCGTTCTGGAAGTCCTGATACACTGCGGCTCCATGTGCCAATCCGATCTGGCCGGCAAACTCCTTAAAAGTGGAGGCAATATCACCCTCGTCGTCGACAACCTCGAAAAGGCAGGTCTGGTATCCCGACAACGTGACCTCCGTGATCGTCGATTCATCACCGTTTCACTGACAGACAATGGCAACGCCCTCATCTCAGAACTATTCCCCGTCATTGCCGCCAGTATTACCCGGGATTTTGAGGCCCTTTCTGCAGCGGAACAGTTCACCTTGGGCTGGTTGTGCAAGAAACTTGGCACCCAAACCGTGGATCCTCCTCCTGACTGACATCGCATCCACAGTTTTTACCCATAAATCCTCTCCCGAATGGGCCGATTTGGCTCAAACAACTCGATTTCCCCGCAGCTAAATCTCTCGCTTGCACGAGCCTCGGCTCGCCGCCACGTTTACCCTACCCATGGCATTCCCTGACGCTCCATCGATTCTCACCGACCGCACCTTGCGGCCAGAAGAACTGGGTCTCCACCGAGATGAAACCCTGCTCCGCATATATGCATGGATGAAACTGGCTCGTCTGGCGGACAATCGCATTCTCGATCTCTTTCGCCAAGGACTCATCAAAGGCACCGTAACTGGAGGTATGGGCAACGAAGGCCTAATCGTGCCTCTAGCCCTGCTCGCGGACAAATCCCGCGATGTCATTTCCTTCACCCACCGTGATTTCGGAGGCCATCTGATCTGGAGTGATCATCTCTGCGATCACCTAAATCAGTATTTTGCTAATGCCGGGAGCCCCACCAAGGCACGTGAAGGCAACATCCATCACGGCGACCCGAAGAACCGTTCCCTGCCCATGATCAGTCATCTGGGCACCATGTTGTCCAATGTCGTTGGTGCGGTTGATTCCCAACGGCGGCTTGGAAATGAAGCGGTTGGTTTCGCGTTCTTTGGAGACGGCTCCTCCAGCACAGGAGACATTCATGAGTCGATGAATCTCGCCTCCCTGCTCTCACTGCCCGTCGTCTTCATCATCGAGAATAATCGCTACGCATACTCGACCCCTGTGCATGAACAATACACGGGCGCCGAATTATGGCAGCGCGCGGCAGGATACGGGATGGAGGGGTTCGCCGCCGACGCGACCGACGTCGAGGCCTTCACCGCCGTTCTCGGTTCCACGATAGAAAAGGTACGAGCCACCTCGCGGCCTGTGCTCATCGAAGTCAATACGTTGCGGCTGCGCGGCCACGCGGCTTACGACACTTGCGACTATATGCCCAAGGGCGAAAGCGAATCCTTCTTCGCCCAGGACCCTCTGCCCCGCCTGCGCACCAAACTAGCAGAAGCCGGTCATGCCGCAAAACTCGATGCATTGGACATCGAACTGGATGCTTATCTGGAGAGCGCCCTTAAAGTCTCATTACCTACACCGCGGCCCAACCCAATAGGCATGGTCGAAGAAGTATTTGCACCTTCCAGTGCGCCGCTGCCCTGGAAGGAGGAACCTTCCGAGCCGGTTCAACTCAATTTTGCTCAAGCTATCAACGCTGCCCACCGCAAGATTCTCAGTGAGCGGCCGGAATCACTCGTTCTTGGGCAGGACATCGGCACCTATGGCGGTGCATTCAAGGTCACCGAAGGCCTGCTGAAGGATTTCGGACGTGCCCGGGTCTTCAACACCCCTCTCGCGGAAAGCGCGTGCACGGGTTACGCTATCGGCATGGCGGTCAATGGTCACCGCCCGATTGAAGAATTTCAATTCGCGGATTTTGCCACCGAAGCCACCACCCAAATCACCCAGAACGCGGCCACCTATTTTTTCCGCTCCGGCGTCGCCTGTCCTTTGGTGCTACGATTCCCCTGCGGCACGGTTCAACTCGGATCGTTTCACTCCCAGGAATTGGAGTCGTCCTTTCTCTCGTTCCCTGGGATCAAAGCAATCTATCCCAGCAACCCACAAGACGCATTCGATGCATTGCTCGCCGCCTACGAGGATAATAACCCCGTGATTCTTTTTGAGAACAAAGCACTCTATCGCGGCAAGAAACAACCCGTGGTCTGGAACCCGGATTTCCGTAAAGTTTGGGAACCCAAGCAGCTTCTATCGGGCGAATATGCCACGTTCATCTGTTATGGGGAAATGATGCATATGGCCGCCGAAGTTTGCGACTATCTGGCCGAAGAATATGAGATGGGATTCGATCTCTTCGATTTACGTGCCTTGGCCCCCCTCAGACTCGATGCGATTCAGGCTTCCCTTGCACGCACCGGCCGATTGGTCGTGCTCCACGAAGGCCGTCGCACCCATGGGTTTGGCGCTGAATTGGTCGCTAGGCTCACGGAAGAAAACTTCAGCCAACTGAAGGCTGCCCCGTTGCGCATCGGATCATTGGACATTCCCGTGCCGTTCGCCCATGAGCTTGAGGAAGTTTATCGTCCCAACAAAGATGCCGTGATCGAGCAGTTGGTGGCTTGGATGGGATCATGAAATTCGCTTCATCTGCACCCGTTATCACCGTGAATAATTCCAAATCAAATCCAGCAGAGATACTTCAATCCGATTGGACGGGCATCCGTCTTTTCGCGATGGACGTGGATGGAGTATTAACCGACGGCACGGTGCGAATCGCTTCCGACGGCACGGAGAGCAAAGTATTCTCCATCCTCGATGGCATGGGTCTGGTGCGGTTGAACAAGGCTGGAATCGCCGTTGCTTGGATCAGTGGTCGTCCTTCCGAGGCCACGACCCGTCGGGCCACCGAGCTAATGATCCCCCACCTAATTCAAGGACGCACCGACAAGCTCACGGCCCTCACCGAACTCGCGAGTCGCTTGCACCTGCAACCCGCCGAATGTGTCTACATGGGCGATGATGATATCGACGCCCCAGCGATTGAGTGGGCCGGCATAGGAGTCAGTGTACCCGCTGCCATGCCTTCGGCACAAGCGGCCGCAGGCTACATCACCACCCGACCTGCCGGTCTCGGTGCGGTCCGAGAAATCTGCGAACATATTCTGCTTCATCGCGGTCCCAGCTCAGCATCGTGAAACTCCTTACGACCACCCTCCTTATATTGACCTCGGGCTTGGCCATGGCGGGACCATCCCTCACTTCACAAACCCCTGTGACCAATTTCCGTCTGCCCACATTTACGAAAGCCGGACACCGCTCAATGTTACTGCAAGGTTCGCAAGCCATCGTAGCAGCCAATCGGATCATTCTGGTGGACCTGAATCTGACCCTGTTCACCGGCAATGCCGACGCTGAGGTGGAAACGATACTGTTAAGTCCCAATGCAATTGCTGAACCGGAAGATGAAACCGTGCACGGCTCAGGGGCAGTGAGGGTGATCCGCGACGACCTGGAAATCACCGGTAACAATTGGACCTACGACCATCGCCATAAAAAAGTTTCCATTGCGGCCAACGCACGCGTAATTTTTCAAGCCCAGCTACCCGACATCCTAAAATGAGCCGCACCCTGTTACTCCTCTCCATCCTTTTCGGTCTGGCTGCAGCGTTGCCGGCCATCGGTGCCAGCAACGAATTGCCTCCCACCGTGATCGAATGCTCCGGTCTGGCGGAGACTATCAGCACGGATACCGAAACCATCGCCACTTTTAATGATCAAGTGGTCGTTACGGGCAACAACCTGAAGCTGTATTGCGACCACCTCAAAGTCGTCGCGATTCGCAAGGGGGATCCCACCTCCACCCTCGGCTCATACGGGTATTTCAAATCGCTGGTCGCCACTGGACGGGTGCGCATCGTGCAGGGTGATCGCGAGGCCACCTGCGGTCGGGCCGAAGTCTTTCCCAACGAAGACCGGATTGTGCTCAGTGAAGAACCGGTCGTGCGTAGTTTTGACGACCAATACATCGCCACGGGACCGCGCCTATTGCTTTATCGCGGCCAACGTCGCGCCGTCATCGAGGGCACCAATGAAGAGCGCGCCCGCATCACTTTGCCCGCCCTCAAGGATCTCGGCTTTGAGGGAGAGAACAAAGCTGGTTCCGAAAAGTCACCGACCGCTCAGCCATAACACGATTCATGTCCATCGCCGTCGCCCATTCCGAAATCACCACCGAGGGACTCGTCAAGAGTTTCGGCTCCCGCACGGTTGTCGATGGCATTGATCTGACGTTTTCCGCCGGCGAAGTGGTGGGCCTGCTTGGTCCCAATGGTGCAGGCAAGACGACCACGTTTTACATGATGGTTGGCTTGTTACCCGTGACGAAGGGGAAGGTCTTGCTCGATGGCCAGGATATCACCCGCCAACGCATGCACGAACGTGCCCGCCATGGCATTGGCTACCTACCGCAGGAACCATCGGTTTTTCGCAAATTAACCGTCGAGGAAAATATTCTGGCCATAGCTGAAGCCATCGGGGTGCCCCGCAAGGAACGATCAGCCTTGGTCAAACATCACCTGGGTGAGTTGAGTCTTGATCATGTGGCGAAACAAAAAGCCTTCACCCTTTCGGGTGGAGAGCGCCGCCGGTTGGAAATCGCACGCGCACTCGTCTCCAAGCCCAAGTTCCTCCTCATGGATGAACCTTTTGCGGCGATCGATCCGATCTCTGTGGCCGAAGTGCAAAAGATCATCCTCCAACTCAAGGAACGGGGTATTGGTGTGGTGGTTACCGACCACAACGTGCGCGAAACGCTGCGGATCGTGGATCGGGCCTACTTGATTCATCAAGGCAAGGTGCTCACACAGGGCACCGGTGATTTCCTGATCAATGATGATCAGGCCCGCGAATTTTACCTCGGCGACAACTTCAATCTCTGACGCACATGAAAAAGGAAGTTCATGGTATCACGGTAGCCCACTTTTTTGAGAATTATCGTGAAAAGCTGAAAATGGAACTCCTGACCGCTGAGGGCGTCGGGATGCATCGCATGATCAAGGAGGGTTCCATCAACCGGCCTTCCCTCGCGCTAACCGGCTTCCTGAAATATTTCGCGAACAAGCGCATTCAGGTCTTGGGGTCGGCTGAAATGACCTACCTTAAAACGCTGCCGCGCGCCGCGCAGAAGGACATACTAACTACAGTGGTGAAATACCCCATTCCATGTCTGGTGCTCACACGCAATTATCACCCCACCCCTGCGCTCATGGAAGTGGCCAAAGAATTGGAACTGCCCATCTTCCGCACGCCCATGATCACGATGAACTACGTGAATCTGGCCACACTCTGCATCGACAATGAGTTCGCCCCCTCAACCACAGAACACGCCACAACCCTCGAAATCCGGGGCATCGGCGTGTTGCTACGCGGTTCCAGTGGGGTAGGTAAAAGCGAATGCGCCCTGGCTCTGATCGAACGTAGTCACTCGCTGGTCTCCGATGATCTCACTGTCATCAGATTACGGGATGAACGCGACCTCATGGCTACCAGTCGACCTCTCAACCGGGGTTGGATGGAATGCCGTGGGATAGGGATCATCAATATCGCAGAAATGTTCGGCATAAAATCCGTCCGCCCCGAAAAGCGCATTGATCTGGTGGTCTCTTTGCAGGACTGGACTCCTGAGGTGGTTGAGGAACGCACCGGATTGGAGGAGAATTTCTACGAAATTCTCGGCCAAAAAGTGCCGCACATCGAACTCTACGTGCGCCCGGGCCGTGATATGGCTCGGCTGGTGGAAGTGGCGGCGCTTACTCAGGCATTGAAGAGAATTGGTCATGATCCGGCCAAGGAATTCAATGACCGGCTGATCGCTCATATGGCGCAACAATCAGAGAAACCCAAGTTGACGATCAAACCGTTCGACACCGAAGAGCGGGACTCCAGTATTTGAGCATGTCTGATTCTTCCGTTCGTCATGATGGTCGCCTGGCCGACCAACTTCGTCCCATTACTTTTGAAGCCGGTATCGCTCCGCATGCGACCGGTTCCGTGCTGGTTTCATTTGGTGCCACGCGCGTCATTTGCGCGGCTACCATCGAACCCAAGGTTCCAGGGTGGATGCGCCAGCAAGGCGTGAAGGGTGGTTGGCTGACCGCAGAATATTCCATGCTCCCCTATTCAACCAACGACCGCAAATCCCGGGATATTTCCCGAGGTAAAATCGATGGCCGCACGGTTGAGATTCAGCGTTTAATCGGTCGTTCCCTGCGTGCCGTGGTCGACCTCAAAAAGCTCGGCGAAAATACCCTCTGGGTGGATTGCGATGTCCTGCAGGCTGACGGTGGCACCCGAACCGCCTCGATCACGGGCGCTTATCTCGCGACTCGCCTCGCCATCCAAAAACTGATCGACGAAAACAAGCTGGCCCAAAACCCCCTGAATGACTCGGTGTCCGCAGTCAGCGTGGGTGTGTTCAAAGGTGAATCCCTACTCGATTTAAACTATATCGAAGACAAGGATGCCGAGGTAGACTTTAATGTCGTGATGACCGGCCAAGGTCAATTCGTCGAAGTGCAGGGTAGCGGAGAATCAGCCACTTTTTCCAATGATCAATTGCAGGACCTGCTACAACTCGCTCAAGGGGGACTGAAGACCATTGCGACGCAGCAAACCGTTTTCCTGACGCAACAACTGCTCAAGAGCTGAACTCATCTGTCAGTTGAAGGCGTCCCGGGCGGAATTACTTTATCGAAATTGCCCACTTCCGCAGCTTGAACAAAGCCCTCGGTCACACTCTTTAGCCGTTCCCAGCGGTCGCGGATCTTCTTGGCTTCCTGGTTGGATATTACGTTATCTGCCGAGGAAATAGCGATGGTGGCCAACATGTCGGCAAAATCCTGCACGATATCGTTCGTCAGGGGAATAAGCTGTCCCGAGTGCTGGATCGATTCCGGATTTCTGATAAAGAATCCCCCACTTTGTTCACAGACCCATTGGGCAATATGCGAATCTCCCGTCGAGTTGATCAATTGTCCTACCCGGTCCAGTGGGTTATTCGCCCCACTGCCATCCGCCGGAGGTTCCGCCCATTTATAGATCAGTGACAGCGAGAGCCCCATGTCACTGGCGATCTGCTTGGCGCTCGTTTTCTTCAAAACCTCCCGGAGAATTTCGTGCGATTGCATGGTCCAAAATTGCGTAATGCATAAGAAAAACGCAATCCCGCCGGTGGCTCCGCTAACGACTTGGTCCAAACTCATTTTTTGAGTGCCTTCGCTCCACAGTTTATGGCTTAATGCGGGATCAATTCATGAATATCCACGAGTATCAGGCCAAAACCCTCTTCACGCAGTTCGGGGTCCCCGTCCCCCAAGGAGTAGCTGTAAAATCCGCAGCGGAGTTCGACTCCGCTCTCGCCCAATTGCCGGAAGGTCCCACCATGGTGAAGTCACAAATCCACGCCGGTGGTCGCGGCAAAGGCACCTTCACCAACGGCTACAAAGGTGGCGTAAAGTTCTGCCAGACCAAAGCAGAGGCCAAGTCCATCGCCGGTGAGATGATCGACCAAACTCTGGTCACGGCCCAAACCGGTCCCGCCGGCCGCAAAGTCCAGACGATTTACTTCACTATCGCGAGCGACATTAAGAAGGAATACTACCTCGCCATCCTGCTCGACCGGGCTACCTCGAGACCTGTGATCGTCGCTTCCACCGAAGGCGGCATGGAAATCGAAAAAGTAGCTCACGAGACTCCAGAGAAAATCTTCAAGGTCTACGTTGATCCCGCCTTTGGTCTCGCCGACTTCCAAGTCCGGGAACTCATCTTCGGCTTGGGTCTCAGTGCCACCGAAGGCAAGAACGCCGCCAAGCTTATCCGTAATCTCTACCGGATGTATTGGGAAACCGATGCAGCCATGATCGAGGTCAATCCCCTCATCACGACGCCTGACGAGCAGGTTCTCGCGCTTGATGCCAAAGTCTCTTTCGACGACAACGCCCTTTTCCGCCATCCCGATATCGTCGCCCTCCGCGACCTCAATGAAGAGGACCCCAAGGAAACTGAGGCGGCCAAATACGATCTGGCCTACATCGCGCTCGACGGCAATATCGCTTGCCTCGTCAACGGCGCCGGTCTCGCCATGTCCACCATGGACATCATCAAACATTACGGAGGCAACCCCGCCAATTTCCTCGACGTCGGTGGTGGCGCCACGCGGGAAAAAGTGGTCGCCGCTTTCAAGATCATCCTCGGCGACGCCAACGTGCAGGGCATCTTCGTCAATATCTTTGGCGGTATCATGGACTGCAACGTGATCGCGGAAGGTGTGGTGGAAGCGGTAAAGGAAGTCGGCCTCAAACTTCCCCTCGTGGTCCGCCTCGAGGGCAACAACGTTACCGCCGGCAAGGCCACCCTCGCCGCTTCCGGTCTTGAACTGGTCTCCGGCGACACCATGGCCGACGCCGCTCAAAAAATCATCAAGCTCGTGGCCTGAGCACAAACAGAACGTAGCGCGTAGTGACTAGCGGGTAGTGAGCATATAAACTCTATCCCGAGAATCACGGTCCGCTGCACCACCTTCCCTCTACTACTCAGTTTTCCAGTCCACTCACTCCCACTACTCGTTACTCACTACTTTCAAAATGAGCATTCTCATCACTCCCGAAACCAAGATCATGATCCAAGGCATCACTGGTGCCTTCGGCGGCACTCACGCCAAGCTCTCCATCGACTACGGCACGCAAGTTGTTGCCGGCGTCACCCCGGGCAAAGGGGGCCAAACCTTTGAACACGCCGGACAGAAGGTGCCGATCTTTAACACTGTCGCCGAAGCCAACAAAGCCACCGGAGCAACCGTCTCCGCCATCTTTGTCCCCCCACCGTTTGCGGCTGACGCCGTGCTCGAATGTGTGGATGCCGGGTTGGATCTCGCCGTCTGTATTACCGAGGGCATTCCGATCAAGGATATGGTTCGCGTGAAGCGCGCCATGGAAGGCGCCAAGACCCGACTGATTGGTCCAAACTGTCCGGGAGTCGTCACCCCCGGCTCAGGTCCTGATTCCAGCGGTGGGTGCCGCATCGGTATCGCTCCCGGCTACATCCACAAGAAGGGTCACGTCGGTGTCGTTTCCCGCTCCGGCACGCTCACTTACGAAGCCGTTTTCCAAATCACAACCAAGGGGCTCGGCCAATCCACCTCGGTGGGCATCGGCGGAGATCCGGTCAACGGCACCGATCATCTCGATGTCATCAAGCTCTTCAATGAGGATCCCGACACCAAGGGCATCATCCTCATCGGCGAAATCGGCGGCAATGCCGAGGTCGAGGCCGCACGTTGGATCAAGACCAATTGCCAAAAACCCGTGGCCGGTTTCATCGCCGGAGCCACCGCCCCTCCCGGTCGACGCATGGGCCATGCCGGTGCCGTGGTTGGCGGCCATGAAGACACCGCGGAAGCCAAGATCGCTGTCTTCAAAGAATGTGGAATCGAAGTGGCGGAAACTCCCTCCGATATGGCCGACGCCCTCCTTCGCGCCGCCAAGGCCAAGGGCGTCACGCTTAGCTAACGGAGACGAATATATATTCGAGGCCGGACCCAGATTGGTCCGGCCTTTTTGTTTTACCCCTTCCCAGCGCATCCTTAGTCCATGGTTCCTCGTGGACCAGCATTCGCCCTCCTCTACAGATTCCCCGCCAACCCGAACCTTCTTGGTGTGCTCGCCCCTCGTACTCATGGCTCCGCGGGCCGACGGTATAGAGGTAATTTGGGCGGTAAGCCGCCTTAGCCGGGCTCGCGTGGAGTGTGCAGCAGTTGATGGACTAAACTCCACCATCGCCTGCGACCCCTTTGGTTTCGTGCCACAGGGTGACACTGTCCTCCGCGTGCGCCTCGACGGACTCGTACCGGGGAACAGCTACCGGGTGCGCACCATCACCACTGCGACCGATGACGAGGAATCTGTTACCAGCGATTGGAAGTCCTTCCGTACCCTCGACCCCGATGCAGCTTCATCTCACTTCGTGGTGTGGAACGATACCCATCGCAACGACCTTAGCATCCAACAGCTGAACACCATCACCCCCGCAGCGGATTTTCTCGTGTGGAATGGAGATACCTGTTCCGACTGTGAGGACTTTAACAAGATCGTACCTGCCCTGCTCCACCCCGGTGGTTGTGATATCTCGGCTGGAAGACCCCTCTGCCTGCTATGGGGCAATCACGATGTACGCGGTCCTCACGCCTTCCGCATGCCCGGCATCGTCGCCACGCCCACAGGACGTCCATTCTATGCGTTTCGCAGCGGGCCGGTCGGCGTCATCTTCCTACACACGGGCGAAGACAAGCCAGACAATGACCCGAGTTTTCACGGGCGAGTCGCTTTCGATGCTCTGCGGGCCGAACAAGCCGCGTGGTTGGCGGCGGTGATTCAACGCCCCGAAATGCGCGACGCACCCTATCGGGTCGTCTTCTGCCACATTCCGCTGCGTTGGACCGATGAAAGTCCGCAGGACTACACCAAAAGCTACGATCGTTTCAGTGAACGCAGCCGGGCAATCTGGCACAACCTGCTCGTGGCTTGGCGGACCCAAATTATTGTCTCAGGACACACCCATCGAGCCACCTGGATCCCGCCCACGGAGGAATGGCCGTACGGTCAGCTCATTGGTGGCGGGCCGGAGCCCGAACGCGCGACATGGATCGAGGCCTCAGCCGACGGTACCGAACTCCGCTTCCGCATGCATACCCTAGCCGGCAAAATCCTCCACAACCTGACGTTCCCACCATTGGCGTGATGGTCCCAGTCTCTGTCGCGCCATCAAAGCTCAGTGTGTTTCTCTGCATTGTTTTCACGGTGGACGCGCAGGTCCCTCAGCGCGTCATTGCCATCCTCCATGCGTTGTCGGGCCGTTTCCAAAACGGTGTGAATGGGCTAAACTCTTTTTGAAGTGCAACTCCGGAACGTAGGCATAAACTGCTTCTTGAGTTGAAATCCATGAGCGGGATCTCCGAATCCTGCCATTAACCCCAACCTACTTTAACCACCTCAACCCCATGGGACACGGCGACCAAAACCTCAATCTACCCGGCGATCACAATTTCGCCCCCGATCCAAAACGTGTCCAAGAGCTGATAGCCCTCATCGACGGGCCATTTCATTTGGGTAGACCAGCGACTGATCGAGCAGCGTGGGAGGCTATTCGCAACAGTGAGGTCGGCCAGCAGTTGCTGCAAGAAGCCCAAAAAGCCAATGAGTTGGCCCCTCTCAATTGCTTCACCAACGAGGATTGTCTCTATGTAATAGAGACCCACGACCGATCCCGCTTCGACAAACTTCGGGTGCCGGTCGGTCCAAGGCAGGTGCTGCTGCCCATCGCCGAGTGCCTTGAGCCCGACGGTAAATATCTCCCGCGAATCGAGGAAGGCATCCAGGAACTTTGCGCATTAAACTCATGGACCTTCCCTCTCCACCCACTGGGCCGCAAACTCTATAACAGAGAAGCCTACTTCACCGATCTGGTATCCACCCACTACGCAGGAAATCTCACCAGCACCCTCCACCTGCTGGAGGATCGATTGAAACCGGAGACCTGCCAACTCATCCGCGATGAGATCGAAACACGGATATTCAAGCCGTTCGAGGAACGGGTTAAATCAGGCCGCGACGGTTTCTGGTGGTTCATCGTCAACCACAACTGGAATAGCGTCTGCCTGTCACAGATTCTCAGCTGTGCCTTGCGCTTGAAGGAAGATCCTCAGGAAAGGGCTTGGTATATCGCCGTCGTCGAAAAACTCCTCAAACACTCCGAGGATAGCTTCGGACACAGCGGATTCTACATCGAGGGAGTCGGCTATTGGGGATACGGATATAGCCACTATGTGTTGGGTGCGGAATTGGTCCGCGGCGCGACAGGAGGACAGATCGATTGGATGAAGAAGCCGCGTGTCGAGAAAGCCTCGCACTTCGGCCATCGGATGGAAATCCAGCAGAAGGCCTATCCAACTTTTGCCGACTGCAAACGCGAGGTGCTCCCCGCCCAATGGTTGATGAATTGGTTGAATAATCGCATCGATCCGGATCGCGAGACCCGGAAAACGGCGGTACCCTCCAATGCTTTTGACCCGATCCACTTCCAATTTTCTCCCATCATCCACCTGCTACTGTTTCATCAGATTGACCCGAATCAGGCTTATGCCGTGGACGAGGGACACGATGTCCGCGAATGGTTTGAGGACGTGCAATTTCTGATCAGTCGTCCGGGAGGAAATTCCCCGTCGCGCTTGGCAGCAACTTTCAAGGGCGGACATAACGGATCCAATCATAACCACAATGACCTCGGCACATTTACCGTGCTAAGCGGCAATGAGGAACTGCTCACCGATCCGGGTGCTGAAGTTTACGATAAGCGCACTTTCAGCGTTCATCGCTATGAAGGTGATCTGCTCAATTCCTTCGGGCATCCGGTGCCAGTCGTCGGAGGAGAACTTCAGTTCCCTGACAAGACCTTCCATCGCACCGGCTATGGTCGCGATGCCTATACCGTGCTGATCGATACGACTTTCACCGAGGAACGGGATCAAGTGATTCTCGAGCTGGATCGCGCCTATAAAGTCCGTCACTTGGAAAACTTGATTCGCGCATTCCGCTACGACCGCACGGGGAAAGGTTCAGTCGAGGTATCCGATCATGTTAAATTCTCAAAGGCCGATACCTATGAAACCGCCTTAATCACGTATGCCGACTGGGAACATACCAAGGGCGGCAAGCTACGGATCTCCGCCAACGGTGAGGCGATCGAAGTGGAGGTCTCATCATCGCATGGAGAGATGGAATTTGAACACTGCGTGATCCAGGAGAGCTCGACGCCAACCCGACTCAGCTGGAGATTTCGTGAACCGGTGCTGGAAGCGACCATCTGCATCCGGGTTACACCGGTATGAGCACAGCACTTTCCCTTACATGACCGCCGTGGCAAACGGGTAGAATCGTCTTTTTTGGCTTATGACAAAATAAATGCTGGACCATACTATGTCATATGCTGCACCTTGATCCTGCATCAGGAACGAGCCAGCCGTAAAAAAGCTGACTCCGCCAACCGGGCCGGGAGCGGCCACGGTGGATCGAGGGAAACCTCGGATGTGCGTCACCCGCAAGGGGGGCGAACCAAGAACGCTCCCGAAGACGAAACCGATCTGATGCCAATTAGATCGGTTTTTTGTTTTCAATCCCTGCTGCGCGAACCTGCAACCACAGACCATCACGCATCATGTCAATCATCACTAAACTCCCCGGAATCCGCGTTCGTGCGGACAATCCTAATCACCACCTGTGGAACAACCACGGGACTTGGTTCCTGCACTACACGGTGCACCCCACTCCTTTTACCAAAGAGCGCATTCGTCGCTCCTTGGGCACCAAGGACTTGGAAGTAGCACGTGAACGCCGCGACACGTTTTTCGATCATCTGGAAAACGAAGCCAACAAGGCTGCCGCCCTTAAGAAAGCCGCCGCCGCGTGAGTGCGCCACGTCGAGTATTGCGCTTCCGGACTGCCGGAAGCGAGAGGTCCGCTGTGCCCGGCACCCGGGTTATATTGGATGTCTTGCAGGATGATGATCCGATCCCGGTCGGACATATCGTGCACCTTGTCGCTGAACCTGGAGCCCCCGCTCGTTGGGCTTTCATGCTGAGCGACGGTCGAGCCACCGGAATGCACAGCACCCTGTCGCGCAGCGACCTCGAAGGTCAGGTTATGGAACATTACTTCCAAGACCTAATCGCCGATCAGCTTCACAGCGCCTGAAGAAAATATCACCTCAATCCAGAGCCGCGCTTCCCAGCGCGGCCTTTTTTTGCACTCTGTTAAGTCGATGCCAAACAAACCTCTGACTTTTGCCGCCATCGGTTGTGGGAGCCGCGTGCGCACTTACGCCAAGACCGCAGTAATGATGCCAGACCGCTATCGGGTCGTTGCCGCGGCCGATCCCAATCCGGAACGCTTGAAGATGATGCAGGCCCTCGTGCCGGATGGTACGCTGCGCACTTTTGCCAACGATCGTGAATTACTCGCGGCGGGAAAACTCGCCGACATCATGATGATCGGAACGCAGGATGCTTACCATGTAGAACCCTGCATCGAAGCGATGCGCATCGGCTATGATGTGCTGCTGGAGAAACCCATCGCGACAAATTACCCCGAAGTCGTGCAACTCGAACGCGAGGCGACCCGACTGGGTCGCCGGGTATTGGTCTGCCATGTGCTGCGTTACACTCCCTTTTATACATTGATAAAATCTCTCCTCGATAGCGGTGCGGTTGGCGAGATTGCAACGGTCACAGCAACCGAAGGAGTGGCTCCATTTCACCAGGCTCATTCGTTTGTCCGCGGACATTGGGGGGTGGTTGAAACCAGTTCGCCCATGATCATTGCCAAATGTTGCCATGATCTGGATGTGCTTTCATGGCTGATCGATTCCCAGTGCCGGCAGGTTTCCAGTTTCGGTTCACTTTCACACTTTGACTCCTACCATGCCCCTAAGGGGGCCCCGCTACGTTGCACCGACGGATGCCCTGTGGCAGATAGTTGTGATTACAACGCCCATCGTTACCTCAATGATCAACGCCACTGGCTGCAATGGGTATTCGATGAAGGCGTTGAAGCGGACGATGCAAGTGTCACGCAATGGTTGCGCACTTCACCTTGGGGACGCTGCGTATATCACTGCGATAATACTGCGGTGGATCGTCAGACGGTTAATCTGTGCTTTGCCAACAACGTCACGGCCACCTTGACCATGACCGCCTTCGATACCGGCCGAAGTCTTGAAATTCGAGGCACCAAAGCGGTGCTGCTCGCCGGAGAAGCGGTGAAGCGATTGTCAGGCCACGACATCGCCATCACCGACCATCTCACCCGCCAAACGGAGTATCACGACACGCCAGTGGAAGAAGGAGAATTCACCGGCCATGGGGGCGGTGATTTTGGGTTAGTGGATGCCCTGGACAAAGAGTGGTGCAAACCCGACCCGACCGCGATGCGGTCATCGCTGCAACGTTCGGTTGAAAGTCACACCATGGGATTCGCCGCCGAGGAAGCCCGCTTGAACGGAACGGTCATCAACCTTGAGGAATTTCGCGATCGTCTCTGATCGCCCACGAATCAGGGAATATTCAATCGCTGACCCGGACGTAATACGTTCTCCGCGCTCAGCACTTCCCGATTCGCTTCATAAATCTCCTGCCAACGATTCGCCGTGCCGAAATAGCGCATACTGATGCGTGAAAGAGAATCCCCCTCTACCACAATGTGAATTCGAGGTGCGGGAGTGGAAGGAGCGGTGGTGCGGGTCGGAGCGGTGGGCGTATTTCGATTGCTGTTGGTTACCCCACCGGAGTTCACATAGCGGGCAGCCGATGCGATTTGATCCACCGTGCCCTGAGCTTGGCGCAATCGGGCTGATAAAGCCGAGTTTTCCTGCTGCAGACTTGAGATTCTCGCGGTCCGATCCCGCTCAAGTGCCTGCGCCGATTGCCTCAACCGGGTGTTTTCCGCTTTGGCGGCAATGAGATCTTTTTGGATGATATTGAATTGGGCCAATGCCGCGGTAAGACCGTCGATCCGACCATTGGCCTCGACCAATGCTCTGCTGGTTTCAGCCAGTCTGGTGTTCTCTGTCCTCAAGGAATCGAGTTGGTCCATCGCAAGCTCCAGTCGTTGTGTCAGCGCTGATTTTTCTTCGATGAGTTGCGCTTCATTGGCAGCCCCCGTTTGAGCCACGTTTTCGGTTTCACCCAATTTGCTTTGAGTGGCCGCAAGCTGGGTCTGCAAGTCGGTGACGGTGGCATTTTCCGCACTCAAGCGGGTGTTCTCGGACAATAGATCGGCAATTTGAGCAGTCGCTTCATCCCATTTTGCTTGAAGTATTTCCGCTTGAGTATTGGCCGCATCTGCCTGGGCTGCAACCAACCGATTCTCATCATCATGTTGCGTCCGGAGCTGTTCAAGTTCAGCTTTCGCATTCTCCGCTTGGCTCCGGGTTTGGGTCAATTGGGTCTCCAAAAATTCCTTCTCCTTGGTCAGATTCTCGTTGAGTCCGGTTAATTCGGCCACCGCCCCCCCTGTTGATTTAGGGCTGAATCTGACGCCGAAAATTTAGCCTGCAATTCCTGCAATTCGTTCTGCGCCTGTGTGGCGACGGCTTGGGCAACCGCTTCCGTTTCCTTCAAATCGGCTACCTGCTTTTCAACCATAGCCAGTTTGGTGAACATGTCGTCAAACTGTGCTCGTTGCTCTTCACGTTCCTGGACCAGACTAGCGTTTATCGCCGCCAATTCATTAGCCCTAGTTTGGGCAAGCTTAAGATCATTTTGCAAGGATTCCGCATTGGAACTCTTGTTCATAATCAACGAACGATTGGCATCGGAAAGTGATCGGTTGGTCTCACTCGCCAGGTTTAATTGATCGGCCAGTTGAGCCATGGCGTCAGCTGATTGGGCTCGCTCCTGTGCCAGCTGGTTTTCCATTTCACCTACCTGCGCTTGCAGGGTTTGAATTTCCATCAGAGTTGCTCGTGCATCGGGTAACGCTTGGGCCGCTTGGGCCTGAGCCGCCAAGGCCGCCGCTGCACTTTTGCGGGAGTTATCCAAATCAGATTCCAGTGATGATAACTGCACCTTGAGTTCATTGATCGTAACCTCTCGCTCCGCAATGACCCTTGCGGCTTCATCAATCTCAGCGCTCAGTTTGGCCTTTTCCACCGCGGCCAATGATGATTGCGCCACCTTGGATTGATTACCGGCGGCCAATTCACGGTTTTCGTCGCTTAACTTTGCAATCTGATTCTTCAAATCCGCCGCCGACTTTTCGAGCTCACGATTGGTCATCTCCATTCGGGACATGACCGTCTGTTGTGACGCCAGTTGTGCAATAGCATCATCAAGTTTTAGCTGCAATGACGCTTGCAAGTCGCGTTGACCTGAATGGGCAGCGGACAACTGTTGCTGCAAAGCCGCTATCTGATTGTCCGATTCACTTTGAGTGCGGGCCAATCGATTTCGTTCATTCTCTGCATCGGTCAATTGTTGGGTCAATCTGTTCGCGGTGAGACGACTGGCACGCAGTTCCGATTCAAGTCTCTCCAACTGAATAGCATCCCCTCCCTTGGCCATTATATCCTGTTTCAACTGAGCGATCCGGGCTTGTGCGGTCTCATTTTCACGGGTCAGACGGTCACGGGTAGATTCTGCGTCCTTTAACTGCTTGGACAGTTGACCGTTTACCAAACGGCTCGCCTTGAGCTCAGTATCCAAATTCGCCACGCGAATTGCATTTCCCCCTTTAGTTGTCAGGTCCTGTTGCAATTGAACTATTCGGGCTTTTGCATCTTCATTTTCACGAGCCAGACGACTGCGCTCGTTTTCCAGACCCCTCAACTGGTCGGATAATTTTCTGACGGCTAGTCGGCTGGCAGAAAGATCCGATTCAAGGTTTTCAACTTGGGAAGTATCTGCGATGGGAATGGGTCGGTTGGACTGTGTCGCCAGGTTTTTCTGCAAGGATTTCACTTGTGCGGTCAGTTGCTGATTAGATTCCTCCAATTGAGTCACGGCGGCTTTGGATTCGGTAATCATGGATCTTGCTTCGGCAGATCCGGCCTTGAAATCAGCCTGCATTGCTGTGAGCTGCACTCGTAATTCTTCCGCGTCGAGTTGACTCGAGGCCAATTCACTTTTCGTCCGGGTAATGACTTCCCTAAGCTGGGTAACTTCCGCTTCGTTTGCATTCTCAGCCGGCTTCAGCATCGCCAATTTACTTTCAAGTTCTGCCTGAGCCATGACGGAGGCGTCTCGTTCAGCTTTGGTGGCTTCAAGCTCCGCAGAAAGGGTGGTCACGTTATTTCTGGCTGTGG
>FLOH01000654.1_pt1 | contig 66974 bp, 71 predicted proteins | sample 756751 | NCBI WGS metagenome assembly FLOH01 (sample SAMEA4026879, study PRJEB14308) | marine metagenome | biome: coastal water; material: water | depth 74 m
CGGGCTGGTGCGGGTTTTCCCCGTACCGCAGCCCCTGGCGGAATTTCATGGCGAAGCTAAGGGCTTCGGGGAAGCCTTCGTCGGCCTGGGTTAAATACTGCGAAATCGCCGTATCGTAAACCGCCACGTGTTGAAAAGCCTTGCGCGCCAGACGTTGGCGTCCCAGCATGTCCAGGCCACCGGCGGCCAGCTTTTCCAGCACCAGGGGGTAATCCGCCGGGTCCACCACCACGATCACGCCGGGGAAGTTCTTGGCGGCGGCGCGGATCAGCGTCGGGCCGCCGATATCGATGTTCTCCAGCGCGTCGATCAGGGTAACGCCCTCTTTGGCCACCGTCTGCACGAAGGGGTAGAGGTTGACCACTACCAGATCAATCAGGCCGATGCCGTGCTCGCTAAGCTGGGCCATATGATCCGGCAGGTCACGCCGCGCCAGCAGGCCGCCGTGAACCACCGGGTGCAGCGTCTTGACGCGACCGTCAAGAATTTCCGGGAAGCCGGTCAGTTCGCTGATGCCTTTCACGGCCACCCCTGCCTCACCGAGTATCTTCTTGGTGCCGCCGGTGCTGTAGACCTCAACGCCGAGCTTAGCCAACTCCGCCGCGAAAGCGGCCAATCCTGTTTTATCCGAAACGCTGACGATGGCACGCATGATAGCCTCCTGATTCAAGTAAAATAAAGTCTGGTAAAAGGGGTCAGTCGAGGATTACCCGGCGTTCGTCCGTCTGGGGTATGACCTCGCCGATGACCACGGCCCCGGGTACCCCATCAGTGAAGCGGCTAACGTTATCCGGGGTGCAGAAAACCGTCAAACCGATGCCCATGTTAAAGACGCGGTACATTTCTTTCCAGTCAACGCGCCCCTGTTTCTTAATCATTTCGAAGAGCATCGAGGGTTGCCAGGATTTGGTGTCGAAACGCGCCGTCAGCCCTTCGGGGAGCACCCTTGGCACGTTGCCCGGCAGACCACCGCCGGTAATGTGAGCCATGCCTTTAAGATATGGCAGCAGCGGCTTGACCAGCGTATAGTAACTCCGGTGCGGCTCGAGTAGCGCCTCGCCCAGTGTGGCGCCAAGTTCGGCATGGTAGGCCCTGAGTTGCTCCAGCTTAAAGATGCGCCGGACCAATGAAAAACCGTTGGTGTGCAGGCCGCTGGATGGCAGGCCCACGATGACATCGCCGGAAGAAATGTCCTGTCCGGTGATAATTTTATCTTTCTCCACGACGCCGATAATACAGCCCGCCAGGTCATAATCCTGAAACTGGTAGATACCCGGCATCTCCGCGGTTTCGCCGCCGATCAACGCGCAGCCGTTCTCACGGCAGGCGATGGCCATGCCACGCACGATCTCAGCGACGCGTTCCGGCAGCAGACGCCCCACCGCGACGTAGTCCAGGAAGAAGAGCGGCTCCGCGCCGCAGACAAATATATCGTTGACGCAGTGATTGACGATGTCCCTGCCGACGCCGTCGTGGCGGCTGAGATCGATGGCCACCTTGAGCTTGGTGCCAACGCCGTCGATCGAGGAAACGAGCACCGGGTTACGGTACTCCCCAAGCTCGAAAAAACCACCGAAAAAGCCGATCCCGGAAAGCACTTCCGGGCGCATCGTGGTCTTCGCCAGCTTGGCGATCAGGCCGGTGGTCTCTTCCGCCGCGTCCAGGTTGACGCCGGATTTCGCGTAGGTCTCGCCGATGGTCTGCCTCCATACCGAAACACAAGATCGTGATTACGGGTGTACCAGAAATTCTAACACCGGGGGGATGACTTTTCAATCTTCCGGCAGTGGCAACGCCGTCTTAGCAGCTACCGTCCACCGCGGACAGCGCCCCGATACCGGGCGGCAGGTCCGTCTCCAGCGCCAGTTTGTCCATTTCAAGCTGTACCGGGATCGGGTAATCGCCGGTAAAACAGGCGGTGCAGAAGAGATTGTGCGGCAGGCCGATGGCGCGCACCAGACCGTCCAGGCTGAGGTAACCCAGCGAATCGGCGCCGATAAAATCGCAGATTTCCGGTACCGTCTTCCGTGACGCGATCAGTTCCCAGCGCGTCGCCATGTCAACCCCAAAGAAGCAGGGCCGACAGATCGGCGGTGAGGTAACGCGCATGTGCACCTCTTTGGCCCCGGCGCGGCGCAGCATATCGACTACCTGCGGTGTGGTAGTGCCGCGCACGATACTGTCATCCACCACCACGATGCGCTTGTCCTCTAAAATCTGAGGCATCGGGTTGAATTTCATCTTGACGCCAAGGTCACGGACATGCTGTTCCGGCTCAATGAAAGTACGCCCGACGTAACGGTTCTTGATCACGCCCTCACACCACTCGATACCTGAACCAGCGGCGTAGCCGATGCCGGCGGCGGTGGCCGAATCAGGCACTCCCATCACCAAGTCAGCATCCGACGGATGCTCCTGGGCCAGGATGCGCCCCATCATCTGGCGCGCCGGGTACAGCAGCTTGCCGTTAATCACGCTATCCGGACGTGCGAAGTAAATATACTCAAAGATGCAAAGTCCACCGCGCGGCGCCGGTTCACACTGATGGGAGGTGACGCCGCCCGCATCGAAGACCAGAATTTCTCCAGCCAATATCTCACGATCCAAAATCGCCCCAACGTGGTTCAGGGCGCAGCTCTCCGATGCCACCACCCAGCCGGTGCCATTAATCATCCCGTAGCAGAGTGGACGCACACCTAACGGATCACGCACCGCATAGAGCGCATTACGGGTCAGCACGGTCAGCGCGTATGCCCCCTGGAGCCGGTTCATGGCGTAACGGATGCGCTGGTGAAATTCCTTTTCCGGAGCGGCCAGGATCAACTGCGCGATGACCTCGGTATCCGTGGAAGTGGTAAAACGACAGCCCTCGGAGATCAGTTCCTCCCTCAGCAGCTTGGCGTTGATTACGCGATAGCGTCCGCCCCGTCGCCAACCACAATCGGCTGGACGTTCAAGACTTTGGATGATCCGGTGGTGGAGTAGCGCGTGTGGCCGATAGCCACATGTCCGGTCAGCTTGGAGAGTGATTCTTCGCTGAAGACCTGAGAGACCAGGCCCATGTTGGCGTGTAGTTTGAGGGTGTGACCGTCGGCGGTGGCGATGCCGGCACTCTCCTGACCCCGATGTTGCAACGCGAACAATCCGAAAAAGGTCAGGCGGGCCACATCTTCACCGGGAGCGTAGATTCCAATAACGCCGCAGGCTTCTCGCAAGTGTGTCATCCCCCAACTTCGATTATAACGATACGGCGTGGGTGAGTCAACGCAGGCTGCGCTTGAGCCAACTGATTACGTAGTCCATCGCCGGAACGTCGTGGCGCAAGCGGTGCCCCGGTCCGGGCAGTACGTTGGGAGTCTTCGGCTTCCCCGCTGCCGCGTAAAGCCGCTGCGCGTTTTCCGGAGGCACCGTCTCGTCGGCATCACCGTGTACGACAAGCAGCTGCCGGGGCGCGATCGCCGCCACGCAGTCCACCGGGCGCACTGCGTTAAAGGCAGTCTGCCAAACGTGAGGGTCCGGCGGAAAATCCGCGTCACGGATAATCTGCACGCCCCGAAAGTAGTCCAACATGGCGGCTAAATCCGTGGCTTTGGCGATACTATCAAGGTCCGCCGGGCAGGCGGCCAAGGCCACCGCTTTTATCACCGATCCCGCTGATTCGGATGCGGCAACGCAGGCACAGACCGCGGCGCCGCCGGAGAAACCCAGCAGCCCCAGCTTGGCGGCATCAACCTGCGGCAGTCCCGATGTGTATTCGATCACCGCCTCAAGGTCACGCCGCCACCCGGCGATGTCAAAGTTACCGTCGGAAAGCCCGCAACCCCTGAAGTTAAAAATCACCGCACCGAGACCTTCCCCAGCGACACATTCAGCGAAACCCGCGTAGCCGTTGTCATCCGGGGCCTTGATCACGGCGGGAATGCCGTGGCAAATAATCACCGTGGGTTGGGGTGTATCCGAGGTAGGAAAGATCAACGCGCCGCGGATGACAATATCATCCACGGTCAAGCTGAATTCAGTGGTTTGGATATTGTGTTTTTCGGTCATCGGGTACGGCTCAAAATCATTATAGCATTCAAAGCTGATGCCAGGCTTTCTTTTGTTCCCTCGGCAACCCCAGCCCCTTAAGAATAACCATTCTCACCTCCTCAAAAAAGGCGTAACCTCATAGAAACGTAAGCGGGTTCAAGGGGCGCAGCCCCTTAAAGAAAAGAAGATTCCCCTTCCCTGGGGAAGGGGATAAAGGGGATGGGGTTTACCCTGAAGTGAACCTCACGTAACCGCCGCCACAAAACGTCCACAAAAAAGGGGCCCCCGTTTTCGGGGGCCCCTTCTGTATTCGGTTTATGTGAAACCTACTTGGTGTCGGCGTCTTCCAACCGCCCGCTATTTTTCCGGGTCAGGTAGGAAACCACGACCAGGGTCAGGAAGCTCAGCGGCACCGAAATGATGGCTGGCTGACTGAACGGCATCGGTGCGTTCTCCGCGGGTAGCCCATAGACCTGCGAGAAGGTATCCGGTGAAAGCAGGATCAACAGCAAGGCTGCCGACAGACCCACGATGATCGAGGCGATGACGCCCCGCGAAGTCGTCTTCTTCCAGAAGAGGATCATGATGATCGCCGGCAGGTTGGCGGAGGCCGCCACGGAGAAGGCCCAGCCCACCAGGAAGGAAACGTTCATGTGCTTGAAGAGGATGCCCAGCACGATGGCGATGATGCCCACGCCGACCGCGGTAATCCGGCCCGCCATGACCATCTTGGCATCGGTCAGGTTCATCCTGAAGAACTTGTTCATCAGGTCGTTGGCCACCGCGCCGGAAGCCGCCACGATCAGGCCGCTGACGGTGCCCAGGATGGTGGAGAAGGCGATCGCCGAGATCACGGCGAAGATGCCCAAACCGAATGAACGCGCCAGCAGCGGTGCCGACATATTGCTGTTGGTGAGGTCGATCACACCGCCGGTCATCGCGCCCAGACCCAGGTAAAGGGTCATCAGGTAGAACAGGCCGATTGCGGCGACCGCCACGATGGTCGACTTCCGTGCATAAGCCGCCGTTGGCACCGTGTAGTAACGGATCAGGATGTGCGGCAGGGCGGCGGTACCCAGGAACAGGGCCATCATCAGTGAGATGAAGTTAATCCGGTCCGCGCCGGTAGCGCCGCGTTCCGGGTCGATCTTAAACTTGAGACCGGGGATCAGCACGTCCTTGCCCGCGGTCTCCACCTGGTAGTAAACGGTGATCTCGGCGGTGCCCTCGGTGATATGCTGGGAACTCCAGCGCACCACGGTCGCGCCCTTGATCTTCTCGACGAATTCGAAGAGACCAACGTTGCCGGTCTCCAGATGCATTTCGCCGTCGATCTCACTCAGGTTCCCCACCTGGAAGAAAAGACCGTCTTCCTTGGGAGCGCCGTTGTAGAGGTCCGGGCCGTCCGCCTGCCGGATGACGGTCTGCGTCTCGGTGAGGACGTTATTCGCCTCGTCGAACTTCCAGATCGTTTCGGTGCCGTCCTTGGAGAGCATTACGAAGGTCTTGCCCTCGGCGACATCGTATTGATTAAGCACCTCGTAAGCGGTATCCGCCGGGGCCAGCGTGGTGCCAGCGGCCAGTGGCAAAGTCGTCAGTTCGTGGAACGGGGTATCTTTCTGGTCGGGCGAGGTGGAGAAGCCGTTGACCAGCAGGATAATTACCAGCACGAAGGAGAAGACCACCAGCAGGCCGCCCTTGATGAACTGCACGTAGGTGGTGGAAGCCATACCCGCGGTGGCCACGATGAGGATTACCACCAGACCGACGATGATGACGCCCGCCTCGAAGGGCAGGCCCAACAGGGGCTGGATCAGGCTGCCGGCGCCGACCATCTGCGGGATCAAGTAAAAAATGGAAACGACCAGGGTACTGATCGCCGCCGTGAGGACAATGCCGCGTGAATGGAATTTGGCGTCGATGGCGTCGGCGAAGGTGAATTTACCGAGGCGTTTCATCGGTTCGGCGACCACGAAGAGGGCCACCATCCAACCGGCCAGGTAGCCGATCGAGTAAAGGAAGCCATCAAACCCGTAGATCGCCACCATACCGGCGATACCCAGGAATGAGGCCGCGGAGAGATAATCCCCGGCGAAGGCGATACCGTTGACACCCCAGTGAATGTTACCACCGGCGGCGAAGTAGCCGTCGGCGGATTTCGCCTTGCGGGAGAAAAAGTAAGAGATCGCCAGCACAGCGACGACGAAGAAGAGGAAGATCGCAATGGCTAAAGGTTCAGCTTTGTAATTCATTATTTACCTTTCCCCTTTGCTGCTTCCTCTAGCGCATCCCTTTTTTCTCGACGATCACAAATCCAGTTGTAGATCAGGGCCTGCACAATCGCCAGGACGATAATCATGAATCCATAAACAATCGCCACGTTAAGCTTGCCGACGTCCCTGGCCATGAATTGCGGGCTGACCACCGCGCTAATCACGAAGGCAAAGTAAATCGGTGTGTAGATGGCAAACATAAAGATGCCTAATTTGGCCTTAAAATTCTGGGACTTTTCTTCCCGCCACTCAGTTGCCGGTCCATGGTTCACGGCATACCTCCTACGCTCTATTTCCTACCTATTCCGACGGCTCTTCAGACAACCGCTAAGATACCTGTTATCAACCTGTAAATTACCCCAAGCGTACCGTATATATACCCCCACAGGCATGCACAAAAGGTACAGTCTTACTTGTACTTAGGTACACTTCGCTTTTCGCCTGGGGTTGGGTGCGGCAGTTAATGGCGGGTGCCCGCTGCTTCAGCCTGCCCGCGCGGATCACGCGCCGGAAACTGATGTCACCGACGCGCGAATGCGCCGATGTCACCGGTATCCCCTACCTGATGGATTGCTACCCTGCCCAGGCCGACGAAATCCTCAGCAAATAGCATAAAGTCCAATGGTAATACAGAGTGAGGGCGGCCAATTGGCCGCCCTCATTTTATCTGTAACCCCCCAATATAGAGTCACCCCATCCCCTTAATCCCCTTCCCCTGAATATTCCGGCTTCGCCTCTGCGGGGAAGGGGAATGTTTTTTCTTTAAGGGGCTGCGCCCCTTGAACCCCGCCTACGTTTCTAAGAGGTTTCGTCTTATTGGGGAAGTAACGGGCTGCGCCTATTTTACCCTGCTTTCATATTTCACGTTCAATACGGGCAGTTATGTAAAGCCCAATCCCCCAAAGGAGTCGTAGGGAAGCCCGTACAAAATTAAATGGGTAGGCGGGCGGGAAACAAATTGGGGTTTCCCCATCCCAATCCGTTAAAACGGCCAATCTTAGCAGAGCCACAGCTTCCGGTAAATCTTTGGTGTCCCAACCCAGAGGAAATGCTGTAGACTGAGTACAACCGGAGGTGATAAATGCAGACACTCATCGTTTTTGACTCTCAGTTCGGCAACACGGAGAAGATCGCCAGGGCCATCGGCGAGGCCATCGGCGAAGTGTCTAAAGTAGTCCACGCGAGCGATGCCGACCCCGCCGCATTGGCCACGGTTGACCTGCTCATCGTCGGTTCGCCAACGCAGGGCGGCAGAGCCACCCCACCCGTCCGTGAACTGCTCAAGCAGATCCAGCGGCAGGCCCTGTTAGATGTCCGCGCGGCATCCTTCGACACCCGAATCTCCGCCAAATGGGTGGGTGTCTTCGGCTACGCGGCGGGCCGCATCGGCAAGGAATTGATAGGTAAAGGCGCGACGCTGGTAGTCCCGCCCGAACCCTTCTTCGTCACCAGCGACAAAGTCCCGACCCTACCGCCAGAGGAACTCGAACGCGCCGCCGCCTGGGCGCGAGAGGTTGTCAAACAAGTATCTTAACCATATGTCTTCAGGCTGATCATAATTGACGGTAAGCATTTAATGCCTTATTATACTGTGATAATATTGCAGACGAAGGGAGTCACATGAAAAGAATTCTATTTACCGTCATCACACTCGTAATGCTACTGTCGTTGTTAGCCACGGGATGCTCCGGCCCAAAATCAGAGTACCAGTACAAAGACACGGAAAAACTGGTTACCCTGGTTAGAGATGCCGCCGCCCTGGTTGAGCAAAATGGAGACCAGGCTTTCCCAGAGCTCAGGACCGAAGGTAGCCAGTGGCGACAGGGGGAAAACTACATATTTATTCATGACACCGAGGGGAATATGCTGGTTCATCCCGACCCCGCGCTGGAGGGCAAGAACCAGCTGCACCTGGAGGACCCCAATGGCAAGCCGATCATTAAAATGTTCATCAATGAAACGAACGGCTACGAAGGCAAGACCGAAGGCTGGTTCCATTACGTCTGGCCCAAACCGGGAGACATTTTCCCGACCTGGAAAACCACCTACGTGAAGCAGGCGACCGCGCCTTCCGGGAAGCACTATGTAGTGGCCAGCGGCGTCTATAACATGAGCATGGAAAGGGCCTTCGTAGAGGACGAGGTCGAAGACGCCGCGAACCTTATCCAAAACCAGGGGACAGATGCCTTCGATACGCTGAGGGACCCGGCCGGAGATTTTATCTTTCAGGACACGTATGTATTTGTTGTCGCCCAGGATGGAACCGCCCTGGTGCATCCTACCTTCTCCCGCTACCTCGAAGGTAAGAACATCATGGACTTGAAGGACTCGGACGGCAAATACCTGATACGCGCGATGTTTGACCTGCTGGAGACCCAGGATTCGGGTTGGGTGGACTACACGTGGCCCAAGCCTGGCGAGACCAATCCTTCCAAGAAATCAACCTTTGTCACCAAGGCAAAGCTCGGAGACAGCTGGGTGCTGGTGGCCTGTGGAGTTTACCTGGATTAGCCAACTTGTGCCCATCAAAATGAGGGGTGCCTTGCGGCACCCCTCATTAGTTTTTGGCTAAGGCCAAACGCTTAATCTCCGGGCTTAACCTTGAAGGACATCACCTTTAATTTAGTCAACGCCTCCAGCGCGTGGGGTTCATCCGCCGGAATGCGAATCATTTCACCCGGTTTCAGGTGATGCAGCTGGCCGGATATCGTGACCCCGGCCTCACCCTCCAGAACGTAGACCAGGGCATCGAACGGCGTCGTATGTTCACTCCGGCCCTGCCCCTGGTCCAGGGCCACCACCCGGCAGCTGCCATTGGCCCTGTCGAGGATTATGCCGGCGGCCATCCCGCCTTCCCGGTATTCCAGCAGGTCGCTAACTTTCACGGCCTGCCCGGCGGGCAGATCGTTACCTTCCGGTACCTGACTATTTTCCATGGTGGCCCTCCAAATCCAAATCGTTATCGCAGCTTAAATACTGGATGTTTTAACTGCCCGACAGGTCGTCAAGCTGACTGTTCATCAGGTGAGTACCCGATTTTCGTGAGCAGCGCCTCTATTTCAACGCCAGCCGGCGGTGTGATTAGCTTAATCGTAGCCTGCCGGGTATTGACGTCAACGTCAACCGAGGCCACGCCGGGGAGCTTTCCCACCTCCTGCTCGATGGTCGCCTTGCAGTGAGCGCAGCTGACGCCGGGAATCTGATAATTCAATACGGTTAAGTTGGCATCCCCGCTGATTGCCGGGACGTCGGAAGCCTGCCCACGCATCATCGACATCGGCCCGCCCCGGCTGGATATCTTACGGAAAAAGACCAGCATTACCAGCGCCATCACGATTATGGCGGCCACCGGTATGATTATCATGGTCTGGGCGTTGATTCCAAACATGAGTTGCCCCATGTCGCCAACCATGGCTAAGACGATCATCACCACGATCATGGCGCCGACCATGATGCCAATTAAAACCATCAGGCCAGCATCATCATTGGCTTTCGGTTTGTGTTTCCCATTTGGTCCCTCCCCACGTTTATGATACCTTGAGCAACCCCATTTCACCTATCGACTGATTATCACCTCTCGGTGTGGAGATATTACGGAGAGAGAATGAAATTTCCGTGAACAAAAAGAGGGGTGCCTTGCGGCACCCCTCTTTAGTTCGTAGACTGGGTTTGTGGAGTCAGGTGAATATTATTTCTGATCGATGGTCGAACTCCCACTGATGTCGATTTTACCCAGCGTCGGCTGTCCGTAATAGTCCAAGTCGGACGCGCCGCTGATTTGTAGGTCCAGTGTCCCGGCGACGTTGACGCTGGCGTCACTGGCGCCGCTCAGGCGAACGTCCGCATTATTGATTTGGAATTCGGCCAGCTTAAGGCGGCTGGCCCCGCTGACATCAATTACCGCGTCATTGGCGGTACCTCCCAATTGCACCGAACTGGCCCCGGAGAGTTCAAAGTCAGTGTTTTTCGCAGTCAGATCGCCGGTCACCTTACTCGCCCCTGACGCCTTTAGAGTGACGTCACCGGCGACGATCGATTCGATTCTCAACTGGCTGGCTCCGGACACCACGATATCCAGGTCTTCCGTCGAGTTGAAACCGGTAACCACGCCCTGCGTCGCCCCGGAACCATCCAGGCCGGTTAACTTGGGCATGGTGATAACGGCCCTAAGATCGGCTCTCCCCAGCGTCCATATCGAACCGGTTCCGCGCCTTTCTAGCTTCAGGGTATTCCCCTGCTGGACAACACTGAGTCGTTCGAAGGCCGCCGGATAGGTGGTGATACTGATGCTGTAGTTATCCGCCTGGATAATTTCATAGTCGAAGGCGAGGCCGATCTCAACCTCGGTAAAACCACTGAGATCGAACTGTCTGGTCTCTACCTGGCCGCTAAACTTCTCGCCGTCCCGGGTCACCAGAAAGGGTTGGCAAGCAGTGGTCAGCAGCAGGGCCAGCAGCAATCCGGCCAGCAGCGTGATTGTCAGGTAGCGTTTGTAATTCACATTAACCTCCCAGGGTTTCCCCTGACGTATTTCTAATTTAGAATCTGACCAGCAGGGCCTTGGCCATGGCACCGTGCAGACGACCGACATATTTTGCCAGGTGTAGGGTCGCCGTGGCCAGTAGAATCCCGCCGATCACGGCGATCGGTAAAAACCAGTTCGGCAGGTAGTAGTAGACCCCGTAGACGCTGTGAACCGGAAGGTCGAACGCCAGTTGCAGTATCGGTGAAGCGATCCCGTACAGCGACAGTGCTACCAGCGTGATAAACACCGTGAAGTAGGTGATCCCAAGGGGGAGCTGTAGCACCATGTAGACCAGCGATAACCAGGTCTGCTTGTCCGCAATTGTGTTCTTGAAAAATTCCCACCAGCCCTGGTTCTTCGGAGAAAATGCTGGTCTGCGGGGCATGCGTACGCCGAGTAGTGCCTCCACGATGCGTCCTTCCACCAGGCTGATGCCTTTGACGGAAAGGATGAACAGACCGGCCAGCGGCAGCCCGATGATGAGCACCATCAGGCCCGCCGAAACGGATATGCCGGTGGTCACCCAGGTGAAGTAAAAGATACCGGTGGCCAGGGAGAGCATCAAGTACAGGAAGGCACCCCAGGCCCTGGGTTCGGCGAAAACCCCGAAGAAACGCACCAGGAAATTGCGTTCGTCCTTTACCTTCGGTGTTTCGGGCTCCTCCGATACGTTGTCCTCGTACAGGGTCGGCGTAATGTGGCGTTCGATATTACGGTAGGCCTCGGCGATATCTTCCGGCGCACCGTATTTTTCGATGATCCCGGCCAGGGCGTCAGCTTCTGAGACCCCGGCATTCGCAACGGCACTGGCGAGGGCCGTTCGCAGATGTTCTTCAGCGTCAGAAAGCGCGTCCTGTATGGTGGCGCGGTCACAACCGCGAAGGTCCTTTTTTAGCACCGACAGGTATTCTTCAATACTATTAATCATCGCCCTTCTCCTTCCAATACCCCGTCCACGAAGGTCTTGGTCTGCGCCCAGATTCCCCTCCAGGTCTTAAGATTTTCCCGTCCGTAGTCCGTGATCCGGTAGTAGCGCCGCGGTGGACCGGAAACGGATGGTTCAACTTCGCTCTCCAGCAGTCCGCCACCTTCCAGCGACCTGAGCACCGGGTACAATGTCCCCTGCTTCATGATCGGGATTTCTCCGGCGCTGGCATCGATCAATTTAGCGATCTGATAACCATACATCGGTTGGGAAGACTTATCCAGGACACTTAAGAGAACCAGCGAAGCCGTGCCGCCATTGAGTTCTTTTTGAAACTTCTTGGTTTCTTCGCTTACACTTACCAAAGTACCTACCTCCTCGATCTCCAATCATACAAACATAGCGTGGTAACTAAGCATGACTGTTAATCTATTATCTATGGTCTGTTATTACTATGTTCTACTTAATAGTAGTGTTAAGCTGCTATAATGTCAAAGGCGCTATATACGTTCCTGTGCCACTCCGTGGCATTCTCTGTCTCTAAGCGCCTGTTACGCACATGCATTCTCTGTCATACGCGTTGTTATGTGGTATATACTAAGTATTACTGGCAGTCTACGGCGACATCAAAAAGGGGGGAGCCTTTCGGCTCCCCCTCGCGTATTAAAAGTTGGGGAATTATCACAGCTGTTCTAATTTAGAAGAAAGGTGTCTCCGCGAAAACAGCTCCAAGTATGAGGAGCACCACACCCAGGCCCGTGAAGACCACGTACCCATAGTACAGGCCGCCTGATTTCCCATTCTCCTCCGTGGTGAGTGTTCGATACTGCCGGAGATAACCTATCATCTTATACCTTAGCAACCAGAAGTTGACCTTAACACCATGTCTGGAGAGATAAGAAACTATCATCCAGCTGCAAATAGCTCCGCAAACTAAACTGACGATTGCCAAACCAAAGAAAAACATATTCACGGCTTCACCCTTTTTCTGCTAAACCGACTGCGCGGCGGTATTCTCCACCAATCCCCTCAGCGTAATCAGCATCTTCCGCTGCATCACGGCGGCAATCGGCTCCAGCAGCCAGCTATAGCCCAGCCGGTGTTTAAAACCGGGTCCATACTCGAACATCCACCTTGAGACGAGACGGGTGACCTGCCCCTGCTGATCCAGGGAGAATACCCATACGTTCGAAGTCTGCTTGTCGACTCGACCGCCGTAGGTCAGCGTCTTCCCAGGTTCGATGATCGCCACCGGTATCGCCGGTGCTTCAGGGTGCATCAGCAGTTTGTCCCCGACTTTGATGTTTTGGTGCTCCGGTAGGATACTTGTCGCGTTATGAATCTGGCAACCGATGATATTTTCCAGCAGTTCGTAGCTATAGAAGCCTGCTTTCCCCTGTCCGGTCTGTATCAGCCAGGGCCAGATGCTGCTGGCGGGGGCGTTTATGGTGATTGCCTGCGTGTAGCTGGCGCCGGGATCGTTGACATATTCATCCCCAGGGAGGGTTTGTTTAAGCTCGGACTCAGTGGCTCCCCATTTAGAGTACCAGAGTCTTAATAATGGTCTGAGGAATATGCACACGGCCATCAGAGCCGCCCCCGTCAAAGCGTCGATAAACATTTTCATAACCCCATCATAGCCGAATCAACGCCAGGATGCATGTTAATCCGCCTGGATTAATGGCTTCTACAGAAACAGGGGGGCCTTTCGGCACCCCCTCGCGTATTAAAAGTTGGGGCTAAACTACCACTGACTAAACATTGGGATACCAGATTTCAATGACTTACGATTTGCCATGCGAGGATGAGGCCATAAATATTAACCAGAAATAACTCTACAGCTTTCGGGCAACAATACAATAGTGCGGCGTCTTCTCGTCCATTTTGTCACATTCAACGATTTGAAAACCCTCACCGGTCATCAATTCCCGTAATTCCGGAAGTTTGAAATACTTAATATACTGCGGTATGATTCCCGTCTTCCCCAAGAGGAACGTAAAAACACCCATCAGGGCCTTATAGGACGCCATGCACGCGGTGACCGAAATAAACACCCCACCGGGCTTCAATAGTTGGTTTATCCGGCGGATCACCGCCCGCGGGTCTTCCAGCATATGCAGCACACGGAAAGCCAATACCATGTCAAATGATGCTTCTTGAAATCTATCATCAAATATGGTTGCATGCGAGTAGTTCACGTTTTCCAGATTGAGCGCATGGGCTCTCACTTTCGCGATCTCTATCATTTTTGAGGAGATATCGATGGCCTGAACTTCATCGGCTTTATCCGCGATCGAGTTGGCTATGATGCCCGTGGCGCAGCCGTAATCCAGAACCCTGTCAGTGGTCCTCAGGTACTTCAAAATGTTGATGTAGTCCCGGTTTCCAGACAGATCAACACCCTGTCCGTGGTCGGCGAAATCCCCGGCCTGTCTGTCCCAAAACTTTTCTGATTTATCCAATCTATTCACCACTCAGATTACTCATGGTACATTATACAGAGTTTGCTTCAAACACCCCAAACAAATAAATGGGGGGGCCTTTCGGCACCCCCTCGCGTATTAAAAGTTGGGGCTAAACTACCATTGGACGAACATCGGCATTACCACGTGAAGGTAGTTCTCCGTATCCAGCGGCCGGATCACGCCGGGGCTGGATGGATTGGTGGTCTCCAGCGCCACTTTCGGCTCCTTGAGCACGCCGAGCACGTCGATCAGGTATTTGCTGTTGAAGGCGATCTTGGATTCCTCGCCCTCGACCAGGGCGTCGATTTCACCGATGTCGTCACCGAGTTCTTCGCTGCGGGCGGAGATGGTCAGTTTCTCGCCATCCGCGATCAAACGCACGATACCGCTGCCGTCGCGCGCGAAGATAGAGGCGGTGCGCGTGGCGCGCAGGAAGTCCCCGGCGTCAACCACGGTACGCGTGGTGAAGCTCTGCGGAATCAACTGCGTGTACTTGGGGAAGGTGCCCTGAACTAACTGGGATACCAGTTCGGTGTCCTTGAGGCGGAAAATGGCCTGGCCCTTCTCCCGGTTGACCGTGATCTGGACCGGCTCTTCCTGTTCCGCCATCAGACGGCTGAGCTCGGTCAGGGTGCGCGCCGGGATGATGCAGTCCATCGGCGCGGAGACCGGCTCAACGAGCGGCAGATGATAGACCGCCAGGCGGAAACCGTCAGCGGCGGCCATGGTCATCGTTTGATCCTTAAATTCAGCGTAGACGCCGGTGAGCACCGGCCGACTTTCCTCGGTGGCGGCCGCGAAGGCGACCTGGTTGATCGCCTGACGCAGCGTCTCTACAGCCACGCTGGCGGCGATACCGTCATCGACGGTCGGGATCGGCGGGAATTCGCCAGCATCGATGCCGCTGATCCGCGCCGTGAATCGGCCGCACTTCAACTCCGTGGTCTTGGAACCGGGCAGCAGCCCCAGTTCCATCTGCCCGTTGGGCAGCGAACTAACGAATTCGGTGATCAGCCGCGCCGGTACCGTGATGGCGCCCTCCGTCTCAACCTTGGCCCCGATCCAGCAGGTGATCGCCATCTCCAGGTTGGTGGCCACCAGCTTCAGGCGGCCCTGATCGGTGGCCAGCAGCACGTTACTGGTGATCGGCAGCGTGGTGCGCGCGGCCACCGCCCGGGTGACGATGTTCAGGCCGCGGTTCAAATTTTCTTGCAGGCACTCTAGTTTCATGGTTTCCCCCTGATTCTATGACACCGGCCGGGCCGGTGACCGAATAAATTAGCAGATATACTTCGCGGCGAGGCTCGAGCCAGTACGCCGGTTATTAAATGCTGGTAACCGAAAAGTATACACTAAGACGGCGCGTGGGGCAAGACATCGGTAAAGAAAAGGGACGGAGATTATTCGAGTACCAGGTTGCCGCTCTTGCCGCCGCTCTTGGCGACCAGGCGGATGTCGGTGATACGGGCGGTTTTCTCAACTGCCTTGATCATGTCGTAGATAGTCAGCGCGCTGACGGCGGCGGCGGTCAGCGCCTCCATCTCGACGCCGGTCCTGCCGCTGCAACGGGCGCGCGCGGTGATCAGCACGCTGCTCGTTTCATGGTCAACCTCGAAATCAACGGCAACTTCATCCAGCACGATCGGGTGGCACAGCGGTATCAGGTGCGGCGTCTGTTTGGCCGCGGAAATACCGGCCAGACGCGCCGTGGTCAGCACGTCCCCTTTGGGCAGCCCACCGGCCACAATCAGGTCCAGCGTCCCGGGGGTCATCACCACGCGGCCCTTGGCGACTGCTTCACGGACGGTCTCGGTTTTACCGGAAGTATCCACCATGCGGGGTCTGCCCGCGGCGTCGAGGTGTGAAAGTTCGTGTGGCTCGGTCACGGTTAGCCCCCCACCTGTGAGAACGGTCGGCGGATTTCCTCGTCGCCGTCCTGTTCCAAATGATGACGCAGCGGCTTGTGCGCCACCGCTTCGGAAATAATCGCTTGCAGAGCGTCATCACTGACGCCGCGGCGCAGGGGCCCCCTGAGGTCCGTCTCATCTTCGGACATCAGGCAGGTGCGCAGTTTACCGTCGGCGGTCAGCCGCAGCCGGTTACATTCAAAACAGAAGTGTTCGCTGACCGCGTTGATGAACCCGATCGAGCCCTTGGCGCCGGGGAAAGCGTAATACTTGGCCGGGCCGCAACCCGCCGAGTGATGGAAGGGTTCCATCTTACCCAATTCCCAGAGCTTCTGTTTGATCGCTTTTGAGGACAGGAAGCCGTCCTTGTGTCCGGCGCTGCCGTAAAACGGCATGTGTTCTATGAAGCGCACGTGCCAGCCTTCATCGATCGTCTTGCGGGCGAAATCCAGTATCTCGTCTTCGTTGACCCCGGCCAACGCCACCGCGTTGATCTTGACCGGATTGAGTCCGGCTTCAGCCGCCGCCCGCATCCCCGCCAGCACCTCGCCGATTTCGGCACGGCCCCGCGTGATCGTTTTGAATTTCTCCGGGTTCAGGGTGTCCAGGCTGACATTGACGCGGTTCAGCCCGGCAGCCTTGAGTTCGACAGCGTCGCGCGCCAGTAAAATACCGTTGGTGGTCAGTGAAATGTCTTCGATCTCTTTAATGCTGCGCAGCCGCCGCACCAGTTCGGGAGTCCCGGCCCTGACCAGCGGTTCGCCGCCGGTGATCCGGATACGCGTAATGCCCAGGCTGGCGGCGGCCTGTGCCAGCCGGTGGATTTCCTCATAGCTCAGGATGTCTTCATGCGCCGTCAGTGTGATACCGGCCTCCGGCATACAGTAGACGCAGCGCAGGTTGCAGCGATCGGTCACCGAGATACGCAGGTAATCGATTGGGCGTTGGAAGGAATCTGATAGTCCTGTCATGATTAATCCGATTATATCACAATTCGCGCAGGCTCAGGGCACGCAGGACGCGACGTGCCTGCCGTACGGCACGTCCCCGGTGGCTCAGACGGTTCTTGGTGCGCGCCGGCAGTTCCGCCATGGTCAGGCCCAACTCAGGCACTAAAAAGACCGGGTCATAACCAAAACCGAAGCCCCCCCGCGGGCCTTCGCTGATCCGCCCGTGGCAGTTACCGGAACGGGTGTAAACACGGCCACCGGGAACCGCAATGGCGATCACGCAGCGAAAACGCGCGCCGCGTTTTTCCGGCGCTACGCCTCGCAAATTAGACAGCAGCTTGGCTACCAGGTCACGATCAGTGGCGTCCGGCCCGGCGTAGCGCGCCGAACGAATCCCCGGTTCCCCATTCAAAGCGTCCACTTCGAGTCCCGAATCATCGGCCAGGGTCAACAGACCGCTGCGCTCGCAGAGCGTCCAGGCTTTAAGGCGCGCGTTCTCGGTAAAGGTCTGGCCGGTCTCCTCGACGTGGCCGTCGACCCCGATGTCTCCCGGAGTGATAAGCTCGAACGGCAGCCCGCCAAGGAGTTCCCGGTACTCCCCGACCTTACCCTGGTTATTCGTCGCCAGCAGTAGTTTCATCGAAGTTCCCTAAAAAATAAGGGCACCCCAAAATGGAGTGCCCTTAAAATAATCACCGCGATACCTTAATCGTTTTCGTCAAGCGGTACGAAGCGTTTTTCCAGTTTGTTCATCACCTGCGGCATGGTGGTGTACTCCATCTCGTTCAGCGGCAGGCGGTGCGGCTCGAACGGTCCGTGGCGGCGCAGGTATTCACCAATCTCATTGGCCTGTTTCCGGGCCGGGTCGAATGAAATGTCCTTAAGCATGTCACGTGGTCCGACCAGCATGCCGTCGGCCAACTGGAAGCCCATCCCGATCACCCGCGGCGGGCCGTCGAAACGGGCCGGGGTGCTGTCTTCCAGGGAAACGGGCATCAGCGGGCCGTTGTGCGAACCGCGCATCCAGCCCTCAACCAGGATTGGCACCGAGAACGGCTCCAACACCTCGCCGACGGCGGGGAAGGTACCCTGGCAGCGCACCACGCAGACCGGATCGTCCTTGCCCACGTAACGCCCCGCGATCAGCGAAAGCTTCTGCGTTGACGATGTGGCCGCGATGTCCCCGGTGTCCTTGTGGTAGACCGATTTCACAGTGTAGCGGGAGGGCGCGCCGATGAGCACCAGCAGGTCATAGATCTCTTCGGGGCTGCTAAGTTTAATCTTGCGGTTCTCCATCATGTCGAGGACTTCGAAGACGAAGCCGTTGTGCATGTTTTCCGCGATCACCAACCCGATGGTGTTAAAGGGATCGGCGAACATCTTGTAGAGCGGCAGGTTCCAGGCGCCCGAAGAGGTCTTATCGGCCATGAAGATAATTACCGGCTCCGAAGGACGTTCGTTGATTTCCATTTCGGCGACGCCGGGGCCCATGCCCTTGACGTTACCCGAAAAGGCGTCCGCCAGCAGATCCTGACCGGCGCCGTAGAGGTGCAGCTTCTTGGCCAGTTCGGTGCCTTCGAGGAAGACGTTCCAGGCGAGTTCGTGAATCTCTCCCGAACCCTCACCCTTTTGGTGGGTCATAATCAGTTGCAGATCATCACCGCACTTGGTGACGTGATAATCGATCAAAACACCGTTGCGCTTGTGTTTTTCCATCAGCTCGCGGGCTAGTTCAATTATGTCAGGATGTGAATCGGAATGTCCGACAAAACCGCCTATGTCGGCTTTAATGGCGCTCAGCGTTAACTTCATAAATACCTCCTCAGGGAACTCCGGCCCAAAGGCGCGCCGGTAGCTCTTAGTGTAACAATTTGCCGCCTAAACTGTCAATCCAAATGTGGGAATGCTATACTAATCCTCGGGAGCTAAACATGGAAATCATCCCGGCAATTGATCTACGCGGCGGCCGCTGTGTGCGCCTCTTTCAGGGGGACTATTCACAGGAGACCGTCTTTTCGGAGAGTCCGGTCGACGTGGCACTCCAGTGGTACGGCATGGGCGCGCCGCGTCTGCACCTGGTAGACCTCGACGGCGCGGAGACCGGCCAGCCGGTGAATCTGGACATCGTTCGGGAGATCACCGAATCAGTTTTGATTCCCTGCGAACTCGGCGGCGGCATCCGTGACATGGATACGATTCAGCGTTGCCTCCAGGCTGGCGCGGAGCGTGTGATCCTGGGCACCGCCGCGATCGAAGACCGCTGGCTGCTGACCGAGGCCTGCCGCCGCTACGGCGGGGCGATCGTCCTCGGCATCGACGCCAGGAACGGCTGCGTGGCGACGCGCGGCTGGAAGATGCAGACCGAGATCAAGGCGGTGGACCTGGTCCGCGAAGTCACCGGCTGTGGCCTGAGGCGCATCATCTATACCGATATCGATCGGGACGGCACACTTACCGAACCGAACTTTTCCGCGATCTTCGAATTAATGCAGAACACGCGGCTCAAGATTATCGCCTCCGGCGGCGTCAGCACGCTGAACCATCTTAAGATGCTGCGCCAGTTGGAAGTTGAAGGGGCCATCGTGGGCAAGGCGTTATATACCGGCGACCTGAATCTGAAACAGGCGCTGGATCAAGTCAACCAATGGTAGGGGGAGCATGATCGAACTGAAACTTGATAGCCAAGGGCTGATTCCGGCCATCATACAGGACGCCGACGATGGCGAGGTACTGATGCTGGGCTATATGAATCCCGAATCGCTGAAACTGACACTGGAGACCGGGGATGCCTGGTTCTACAGCCGCAGCCGCCAGGAACTTTGGCACAAAGGGGAGACCAGCGGCAACTTCATCCGGGTGGTTTCACTGGCCATTGACTGTGATAATGACACCGTACTGGTTAAGGCGCACCCTGTAGGGCCGGTCTGCCACACCGGCAACCGTTCCTGCTTTTATACGCCGCTTTCCGCAGGGGACGTGCAGGGCTCGCACTGAGCCGCCGCCCCCTCGATCGCGAATAGCTTCTCCAGTGAAGCAATCCCCACCTCAAGCTGGGAATCGTCCGGTTCGCGGGTAGTCAACCCCTGCAACCAGAGGCCCGGCGCCATCACCACTTTTATGATCGGGTTACCGCAGTGGCGCGCCGAAAACTGGATGATCTCGTAGCTGATACCACCGATGACGGGCAACAGCACGATGCGCGAAAGCACCAGGTAGCCCAAGTTCGGTGGGATCACCACGGCCACCAGGGAGAAGACGAGGATGGCGATCACCAGCACCACGAAGAGGAAGCTGGTACCGCAGCGGGTGTGTTCCCGCGGGTACGGGCGAACGGTATCCACGGAAAGCGTCTCACCGGCTTCGTAGGCGTTGATCGCTTTATGTTCCGCGCCGTGATAGCCAAAGACCCGTTTCAGGTCCGGCACCAGTGAGATCAGTTTTAGATAGATCACGAAGATGGTCACCCGCACCAGGCCCTCGACAAGATTAAAGAGAACTGTCGAGGAGTCGAACGGGGTGGCCCTGGTAATCACCAGCGGCAGCATGAAGAAAAGCCCCACCGAGAATGCCAGTGAAACGGCCACCATACCCCAGAGGTACCAGGACGAGGCAGTCGTCTGTTCTTCCTCGTCGAGGGCCACGTTGGCGGAAAACATCAGGCTTTTGATTCCCAGCCCCATCGCCTCGATGAGTACAAAGACGCCGCGCAGGAAGGGCATTTTGCGCAGGCGTCCGGTGAAGATCGGGTGTAAACGGTCGGTGCCGAACACGATCTCACCCGCCGGGTTACGCACCGCAGTCACCAGGTACTGCTGGCCGCGCATCATGACGCCTTCCATCACTGCCTGGCCGCCGTACCGGAAATTATTCGCCACCACAAAAAAGAAAGGAGCGGTCTTGGCCGCTCCCTTGAAACCTCCGCTTGTTTTCCCTTATTTCAGATTGTAGCGCTTGTTGAAGCGCTCCACGCGCCCGGTGACATCCAACACGCGCTGCTGTCCGGTGTAGAAGGGGTGGCAGGCGCTGCAAACTTCAACCTTGAGCGTCTTTTTGGTAGCGCTGGTGACAAACGTATTACCACAGGCACAACTGACCTGGGCATCGTCGTAGAAATTGGGGTGAATTTTTTCTTTCATTAGACCTGGCCAGCGTAGACGCTGACTTTCCTCCGCTCTTTGTTGTAAGGCTCGTACTGAACCTGGCCGTCAATCAACGCGAAGAGGGTATAATCCCGCCCGCAGCCCACGTTGTTCCCCGGATGAATCTTGGTTCCGCACTGGCGTACCAGGATCGTGCCCGCGGTTACCGCTTGCCCGGCGTAACGCTTCACGCCGCGCATCTTGGGTTTACTGTCGCGGCCGTTTCGGGATGAACCGCCACCTTTTTTATGCGCCATCTTCAGTTACCTCTGTCTTTGGCTTCGCTTTGGCTTTGGGCTTGGCTGCCGTCTTCGGCTTGGCCACTGCCTTTGCTTTAGGAGCTGCCTTGGGCTTGGCCGTGGTCGGGGTTTTAACGGCTGCCTTGGGTTTCGCTGCCGCTTTGGGTTTCGCTGCCGCTTTCGGCTCAGCCTTAACCTTGGCTTTGACCTCAGCGACCGGCTCAGCCTTGACCTCGGCTACCGGCGCGGCCTTAACCGCCTTGGGTTTTACCGCCGGCATCTCGCCGTCGCCCAGAATCTGGTCGATGGTGAGTTCCGTATAGGGCTGACGATGGCCGTTCTTCTTGCGGTGACGAATTTTATTTTTGTAGTGGAAGACGAGGATTTTCTTGTCTCGTCCGTTGCCATTGGCCGTGGCGATCACGCGGGCGCCGGCAACTAACGGTTTCCCGAAGTCCAGTGTTTCCCCGTTCGCGATCAGCAGTACGCGGTCAAATTCAACGGTGGCGCCTTCGTCCACGTCCAGTTTCTCAACCCGAAGCGTTTGCCCCGGAGCTACCTTATATTGTTTTCCGCCGGTTTCAACTATTGCGTAAATTGTGAGCCTCCCAAACCCAACCATTGTATCAATCCGGCTGATACTATGTCAAGCTGCGCACAGGCGCCCGGACTAGACTTTTCCGAATCGCTCGCGGTAAAGCGTCCCGATGCGTTTCTCCAGATCGGTCAGGTCGCATTCGGTGCTGATGATAACGTTGGCCCGCTTCAAGCGTTCCCCCGGCTCCATCTGGGCTTTGATACGCGCCCGCACCGCGCTCTCAGAGAGGCCGGTACGCGCCGTGGTGCGCCGGATCACGGTGTATTCCGGGGCGACGGTGACCCAAATTTCATCCACTAGAGCCGTCCAATCCGCCTCGATCAACAGCGGCGCGTCCAGCACCACCACCCGGCCTTCAGCCAGCAGGGTATTGATCTCCTGTTCGGCATGGGCGTACATCTTCGGGTGCAACAAATCATTCAGGGTCTTCAACTTGGCCGGATTACGAAAGACGAGCTTCCCCAGCAGTTCGCGGTCAACCGCGCCCTTGGCGTCCAGTAGCCCCTTGCCGAAGATCGCCACCAGCGCCTTTACCGTATCCGGCTCGGTCAGCACAAGGTGACCGATGGCGTCCGCGTCAACCACCGCCGCGCCAAGTTTCGCCAGCATCGCCGCCACCGTGGACTTGCCGGTGCCGATACCGCCGGTGAGACCAATCACCTTTTCCATATTTCGAGTCTAAGGTTTCGCCACAGAAGCGTCAAGTCAGCTACCCCAAAAACGCGCACGGATGGTATAATCAGGCTACGAGGGGCCAATAATGAGGCACGAAGCACAGCTTTACGAACGTCTGGACGGTGGCCAGGTGCGCTGCGGCACCTGCCAGTGGCGCTGCCGTCTGAATCCTGACAAATCAGGGGCCTGCGGTATGTACCACAATACCGGCGGTACGCTCTTCAACCTTAACTACGCCAGCGTCTCCAGCCTGGCCGCGGATCCAATCGAGAAGAAACCGCTGTATCACTTTCACCCCGGCTCCCGCGTGCTTTCCTTCGGCACGCTGGGCTGCAACTTCCGCTGCCGCCACTGCCAGAACTGGACGATCTCCGCGCCGGAAGCCAGCGGTGAGGAGCTTACCGACTGCCGGGATGTTCTCCCCCAGGCAGCGGTGGCGATGGCACTGGAACAGGGTTGCCAGGGCGTCGCCTGGACCTATAACGAACCGACGATCTGGTTTGAATACACGCTGGATACTGCCAAGTTATGTAAAGCAGCGGGTTTGTATACGGTCTACGTCACCAACGGTTACGCCAGTCCGGCGGCGCTGGACGCCATCGGGCCGTACCTGGATGCCTGGCGCGTCGACATTAAAGGATTCAGTGACCGGCTGTATCAAGATTTGGCCGGTGTCCCCCACTGGCGGGAGATTCTGGATGTCACGCGGCGCGCCAAAGAGAAATGGGGTATGCACGTTGAAGTAGTCACCAACGTGGTGCCCGGTCTGAACGACGATGACGCCCAACTGCGGGATATCGCGGCCTGGGTACACGATGCGCTGGGCGAACTCACCCCCTGGCACGTCACCCGCTTCCAACCGGGCTACCAATTGAATGACCTACCGGCGACGCCGCTGGACACTTTAGATCGCGCCGCCGAAATCGGGGCGCGGGCGGGGCTGAAATTCGTCTACGTGGGCAACGTCGCGGGGCACCCCAGCGAAACCACCCGCTGTCCCCAATGCGGGCGCGAAGTCATCCGACGGCAGGGCTACCGGGCTGACGCCGACGGCATCATAAACGGCCGCTGCGGCCACTGCGGGGCGGATATTAACGTGGTCACCGCCAGCGGGGTAACGCCATGATACGTAATCCTGTGCAGGCCGGTGGTTTTTACCCGGCGCCGCCGGATAAATTACGCGCCACGATCGAGGACTACCTGCCCGCCGGGGTAACGCCGTTGGAGGCCATCGGCGTGGTCAGCCCGCACGCCGGTTATATGCATTCCGGACGCCTCGCGGTGGAGACGCTGGCGCGGGTCAAAGTCACCGACACGGTGATTTTACTGGGGCCAAATCATACCGGGCGCGGACGTCCCCTCTCCCTGATGGCCGGGGGTGTCTGGCGCATGCCTTTCGGTGATGTGAAGATCGATACTGAGATCGCGGCGCGCTTACTGGAAGTGTCCAGAGATTTAGAGGTCGACACGGCGGCCCACGAATATGAGCACTCGCTGGAAGTGCAGGTGCCGATACTCCAGTATTTCAATCCAGCGGTGAAGATAGTGCCCATCGTCTTCGGTGACGCGGACGCCGAGCAGCTACGCCGGTTGGGGCGGGATATCGCCGGGGTCATCCGTGACGCGAATCGCGAAATCCTGATCGTGGCCTCTTCTGACATGTCCCACTACGAGCCGGACGCGGTGACCCGTCAGAAAGATAAGATCGCCATCGATGCGGTGCTGGAGATGGACGCTGAAGGGCTCCTCTGGAGTGTCGCTGAATATGAAATCACCATGTGCGGCTATTTGCCCACGGCCTGCCTGATCAGCGCCGCCCGAACACTTGGCGTCGGCAGCGCGGAACTCGTGGGCTACGACACTTCCGCCAGCACCACCGGGGACTACGGGCACGTGGTGGGCTATGCCGGTATCGTTTTTAAGCCGAGCCATCCGCTGGTGCAGCTGGCGCGCCGCACGGTGGAAGCCATTGTCACCCAAGGTAAGAAACCCGTGCCGGGCACGCTGACGCCGGAGATGGCCAGGCGCGCCGGGGCTTTCGTGACGCTCTACAAACACGGCGAACTGCGCGGCTGCATCGGCACCATCGGCCCGACGCGGGAGAACGTCGCCGCCGAAGTAATGCAGAACGCGGTCAGTTCGGCCACGCGGGACCCCCGCTTCAGCCCGGTGCGCCCCAAGGAACTCCCCGAACTGGACTATAAAGTGGACGTGCTGGGAACCGCCGAGCCGATAACCAGTATCCAGCAACTGGACGTTAAGAAGTACGGCGTCATCGTCAGCGCGGGGCACCGCCGCGGCCTGCTGCTGCCGGACCTGGCAGGCGTCGATACCCTCGAAGAACAAATTGAAATCTGCCGTCAGAAAGGCGGCATCGGGCCGGACGAGCCGGTGACACTGGAACGCTTTGAGGTGATACGTTATACTTAGCCCATGACGCCTGATCTGTTTGACCATCAGGAACAAAAGCTCAAGGAAACCGAGGCGCCGCTGGCGTCCCGGATGCGCCCGCGTACGCTGGACGATTTTGTGGGCCAGCAGCACCTGGTTGGCGAAGGCCACGTGCTGCGCAAGATGATCGATAACGGCAACGTGCCCTCGATGGTCTTCTGGGGGCCACCCGGCTGCGGCAAAACGACGCTGGCCTATATCATCTCCACCATGGTCAACTACCACTTCAAGCCGGTCAGCGCGGTCAGCGCCACGGTCAGTGACCTGCGGCGCATCATCGACGATGCCCGTGAATTAAGGAAGCTGAACCAGGAGCGCACCCTGCTTTTCATCGATGAAATTCACCGCTTCAACAAGGCGCAGCAGGACGCGATCCTGCCGTATGTTGAGGACGGCACGGTGACACTGATCGGGGCCACCACCGAAAACCCATCTTTCGAGGTTATCACGGCGCTGCTTTCCAGAAGCCGCGTCTACAAGATGCAGCCGCTCGGTGAGACCGAGCTGAGGCACATCATCATGCGTTCCCTGCGGGACAAATTCCGCGGCCTGGGCAGCTTCCAGGTGGAACTGGAGCACGGCGTGCTGGAGCGCATCATCGTGATCTCCAACAACGACGCCCGCGCCGCCTTGAACACGCTTGAGCTTTCGGTGCTCGCCACCAAGGCCAACGAGAATGGCAAACGCATCGTCACCGTGGAAAACATCGACGACGCGGTGCAGCACCGCTATTCCAGCCACGATAAGGGCGGCGACCAGCACTACGACCTGATCTCGGTGGTGCATAAATCGCTACGCGGCTCGGACCCGGACGCCGCGATTTATTGGATCGTCAGGATGCTGGAGGGCGGCGAAGACCCGATGTACATCGTGCGGCGGTTAGTACGCTTCGCCTCGGAGGACGTCGGTCTGGCGGACCCCAACGCCATCGTATTGGCAATGGCCTGTCAGCAGGCGCTGCACTTCGTGGGGATGCCGGAGGCGTCGCTGGCAATCATGCAGCTGGCGGTCTACCTGGCCACCGCGCCCAAGAGTAACGCGCTCTACACCGCCTACAAAGCGGCCAAACGCGAGGTCACCGACGGCGTCGAACAGCAGGTCCCGCTACATCTGCGCAACGCGCCCACCAAGCTGATGAAAGAAGAGGGTTACGGCAAGGACTACAAATACGCCCATCAGTACGAGGACGCCTTCGTCTGGCAGCAGTATTTACCGGATGGGCTCCAGGGCAAACGCTTCTATCAGCCGACCCACCGCGGCTACGAACATGAGATCGCCGAACGCCTGCACCGCTGGTGGGGCGATGATAAGTCCAAGCCCAACAAAAACGCCGCGCCGCCGGATACCGAATCTTGATCCAGGTCAGCTTCCCGGCAGGCGTCGAGACAATCTACGGCGTCCGCCATCCGGCCCAAACCCAATCTGCCGCCGCGCCCGCGGTAATCGTCTGTCATCCCCACCCGCTCTACGGCGGCTCGATGGAAAACAACGTCGTCGTCGCTGTCTGCGAAGCCCTGGCTTCGGCGGGCATCGTGACCCTGCGCTTCAACTTCCGGGGCGTCGGCCAGAGCACCGGAGATTATGGCGACGGCATTACCGAACAGGCAGACGTGAGCGGCGCGCTGGATTACCTGGCTGGTTTGGAAAGTGTCGACGCGGCACGTCTGGGTCTCTGCGGTTACTCCTTCGGCGGCATGGTCACCGCGCCGGTGGCACTGACAGACACGCGCGTGCGCGCCCAGGCGCTGGTCTCTCCGGCGATGGACGCCGCGGCACTCCAAAGTCTTTCCGGTTTTCAGAAGCCGCTACTGGTGATCGGCGGGGGGTGGGATGATCTGGTGACGCCCGAACTGCTGACGCACAACCTGGCGACACCGCCTTTGATTATCCCCGGCGCGGACCATTTCTGGTGGGATCACGAAGCGGCGCTGGCGGCAGCGCTGACGGATTTCTTTAAATCATCCCTTTAGCCTCGCCAGATTGACATTCCGGCCTGTCCCACGTATACTGCTAAGGTCATATCGCGGGGTGGAGCAGTGGCAGCTCGTCGGGCTCATAACCCGAAGGTCGTCGGTTCGAATCCGACCCCCGCTACCAATTTTCAGACACAAAGTGTTCACACACTGTTCACAAAGGACTTATTTGATAAGTTCCTCATTTCCAGAGCCAATGGGTTATCCCCCAACACGATCAAAGATTACCAGTGGCGATTAACCTGTTTCATTGGCTATCCACTTACTCCTGACGGTATTAAACGCTTCCTAGACAATCTCACCTGTGGCAATGGTAAGTGGAATTACTTCAAATCCCTAAGAGCCCTTATCAACTGGCTCTATCGCACTGGAAACATCACTACGAATCCCATCATCTTTGTGGAAACGCCCAAACGACAGAAGAAGCTCCTACCAGCTATCAGCTTTGAGCAACTACAAACCTTGCTAAACCATTCCCAAAGCGATAGAGACAAAGCAATACTCAACTTCCTGTGGCATTCTGGATGTAGATTATCTGAAGCCTCCACAGTCAAAGCTTGTGATTTCAATTGGGATGAAGGCACCGTGGTTGTGCTTGGCAAAGGCAACAAGTTTAGGAAGGCATTATCAGGCAATGGTCTAGTAAAGGCTTGGTTTGCCGCTCACGACAGCTTTGAGTTAAATGCCAGTGGCATACAAATGATGCTGAAACGATTAGGCAAAGAGGCTGGTATCCATTGCAATCCCCATTCATTCCGTAGAGGCTTTGCCGTTCATCAGGTGAAGAGTGGGTTATCTACTCGCGTTGTTCAATCCCTTGGTGGTTGGGAGCAAATCTCAATGGTAGAACGCTACACCAAGTCGTTATCTTTCGATGATGCGTTAAAGTTGTACAAGGGTATACAAAGCTAGTCTCCTGGGAAAACCACGCCCACGTAAATGTCTTAATATTTCCGTTATGTACGGCGCACTCCGTTAGCAGTTTGGTTAGCTGTTTTGCAAAGTATTGGTTGTGTAAATATTGGTCTTCAATAGACCAAGCGGGATATTGGTGATACACTATTTGTCGTTCATATTAATGACGAGGCACTAGCAAGATGGTTATGAAATAAAATTCGTCTAGATATAATTGCCTGGAGCGATTGGTGGCTAAGAAAGAAAAATCAGAACTGGAGACTTGGGTAGTCATTATTGTTGACTCCATTTGCGCTATTTGGTTTGCACCGTTTTATTTCGGATATGTCCTTGCGAAAGTGATTATTGAAAAAAGACCGTTCGGGCAATATTCTCAGAAGCGTTTCAACAGGAATGCGCGTGTATTTGGGGCGATATCAATAGTAATTGGTTTGATTGTTGCAGCGTGTTATGCAATACCTGGTTTGTGGTCGATTGTTGCCGTTATTGCAGCAGTGATTGCTTCTCCTCTTGTACTTGCTTTCGCCATAAGAATTCGTAGGAAAAAGATTGTCACAGGAGCTTTAAATAGATCGTTAATTAAGGCGTTAAAGGTCATGGACTCAACAGCAAATTGGTACAACGATGAAAATGAAGCGAATCGAGAATTGGTGTCGTGTCTAAAAGCACAAGGTATGCAAGACGTAGTTTATCAGTACAGATTGGATAATGGGAGAATCGTAGACGCAAGGGTAGAAGATTGGTTGATTGAAGGAAAACTCTCGCCTGATACGGCTGGAATTGATAGGCTGTTAGGACAATTAAGCGAATACACTTCACATTCTAAAAAACTGAATGTTGTTGTTTACGGACATTTTCAGAGGGATGCTAGAAGGCGTCTTGAAAATGAGATTCGTTCAAGGTATCGGGATAGGGTATTTCTTACTTATCTTAATAATCCTAAAAGGATTCGGTTACAAAATGATGATTGACTGAATAAACGTTGCTCGATTGATAGTTAAAAGGAATAAGGTTCAAGGAGGAAATCAGTGTCGTGCAGTCAGGCTGTTTTTGAGGCTAATTCTTTTATAGGCTCGAAAGTTCGTTAGCAAATCCGTTAGCAATTCGCTTTCTCTTTGAAATGCCTGGGGATGCCAATGCAGGACATGCAAACAGGACTAACAACCCGATGATCAAAGTCAAAGTGTTCACTGGTGTTTACAGGTTTTCAAAACCGGAGACTTGTAGGGGTTAGTAACCGTGGTTGTGACAAGCCACAAGGGGGTGGACGGGGTGTTATATGTCTTTTCCGGTGAATGCTCCCAGTCTCCATTTTTGTTGCCCCTGACACGGGGGTATACGCCCATCCACTGCTTTGCCGTTATGCCAGATACTGGAATGTCATCTCGTAGAGAAATCTGAATGTAGCAGGTTGATAAGGCAGGTGGGAGAGCGTCTAGATGGGGTAGAGGTACACGAGGTCAATTACTTTTCAAGATAGTATCAAGTTTTATAAAGGGATTGCTACAGACCATCCCAATTCACTTCTTCTCACTTTTCTCACTAATGAAAGCCTGGAGAATGTGCATATTAGGAATATTCTCTACATAGCCAATGTTTTTCTTTTTATGGTTGTTACGGTCGTCTAGATGGAGTAGAAAAAACTCTCCGTTGTTGATATCAAATCCCAAAATGGAATTTTCTGCCTATTACGGTGAAATCGGCCACCGGCCTCGCTCCAAACCGGCCGCCTTCTCGGAGCAAATCGGCCACCCCCTGCTGGGTGGGTGGAGCAGCGCCGAGATTAAGTCAGTTTAGCTCAAGCAAACGTCATCTGCAAGGTTCCCTCCTTTCGTGGTGTTTTGATCTGCTGCCGGGCTGGTGGCAGTGGAGTCGACTTGGTTCTTACGCATGGAATCACCTCTAAGTTCGATCTTGTAGGCGTTGTGGAACAGCCGGTCGCAGATGGCGTCTGCGAGGGTAGGATCGCCGATATTGGGATGCCAGTCACCGATGGGGCACTGGCTGGTGATGACGGTGGCGCCCGCCTGGTAGCGGTCTTCCACGATCTCCAGCAGGTCTCGCCGCTCCCAGTCGGTGGGAGGGGTGAGCAAGAAGTCATCGATAATCAAAAGCTGCGCCTTGGCCAGCCTGGTAATGGTCTTCAGGTGAGAGCCGTCTCCCCGGGACTGCTGCAGGCTTTCAAAGAGCCGGGGGGACCGCAGGTAGAAGACGGGATAGCCGGTTCGGGCGGCGAAGTTGCCCAGGGCGCAGGCGAGATATGATTTCCCGATGCCCGAGGGGCCAGTGATGAGCACGGTGCGGTGGGCATCGATCCACCGGCTGCTTGATAGCTCCAGCACCATCTGCTTGGAGAGGCCGCGGGGATGACGGTAGTCGATGTCCTCCAGGCAAGCCTGCTGGCGCAGCCTGGCGTTCTTGAGCAGGCGTTTGAGCCGCTGGTTGTCGCGGTAGGTCTTCTCATCCTGTACCAGCAACCCGATAAAGTCGGCGTGGGAGAGATCGGCGTGCTGGGGATTATTCAGTCGCTCCTCAAAGCCCCTGGCCATACCAAAGATTTTCAGGGCGTTGAGAGTGGCGATGGTCTGCTCGTTAAGCATAGCTTTGCCTCCTGATTAAAAGTCGCGTAGTATTCCCTGCCCCTGATGTTGTTGTGCTGAAGCAAGGTCATCTGGCGGGGCTGCTCACCAGCGGTGTCCGGCTGCCGGTCCAGTCCGGCGGCCAGGATGGCGCTCATGGACTTGTAGGAGCAGGTGTTATATTTAAGAGCCCTCTGCGCTGCCGCCTCAACGCGCTCCGGCTCATAATGCTGCTGCAGTCGCATAATGCCCAGACAGGCACGGTAGCCCTGCTCCGGGTAGGTGCGCGCCGCCATGATCCTTTCCACCAGCTGGGATGTGGAGGGTCCAGTCTTATCCGCCCACTGGATAAAGCGTGACGGGCTCCACTCGGCATATTTACGATGCTCCGGCGGCATGTGTTCTGGAAGCGTGGTATGGCCACCCCGGACATCAGACCTGGCGTGGGCGGCCACCCGCTCTCCCTTGTGGAAAACCTCCACGGTGGCGGTCAGCCGAACATCGAGTCTTTCCCGCAGCAGCCGGAAGGGCACACTGTAGTAATGATGATCCACCTCGATGTGGTAGTCGATGTTGACTTTCGCCTGGCCCCAATCGGCGTATTCATAGGCTCTCTGGGGTAAAGGCAGGGCGTTGGGCAGGTCCACGGTCTCGAAGATCTCCCTTCGTGACTTTCCCACCTGGCGCATGGTGCGCGTGTTAAGACGCTCCAGACACTCCCGGATAGCCGTATTAAGCTCGTTCAGACTGTAGAAGGTACGCTGGCGCAGCACCGCCAGTATCCAGCGCTGAGCGAGCAGGACACCGGCTTCCACCTTCGCCTTGTCGCGGGGTTTGCGGGGGCGCGCCGGCAGCACGGCGCAGCCATAATGCTCGGCCATCTCGGCATACGTCGGATTCAATTCAGGCTCGTATTTGCAGGCCTTGCTGACGCCGCTTTTCAAATTATCCGGCACGAGCACCCGGGGCACGCAGCCAAAGTAGCGAAAGCCGCGCACGTGGGAGCCGATCCAGTTAGGCAATGCCTGTGACAGGGTGGCCTCAGCGAAGGTGTAGTTCGAAGCACCCCAGACGGCAACGAATAGCTGGGTGGGGATTAACTCGCCGGTCATCGGGTTGACGATATCCAAGCCATCGGAATAGTCGATGAATGCCTTCTCACCGGCCCGGTGCTCCTGGCGCATCACGTAATCACGTCGGCTAAGCCAGCGGCGATAGTACTCACAGTACTGGGTGTACTGATAGCCGTCAGGGTACTTCTCTTTGTATTCCAGCCACAACTGTGTCAGCGTCAGGTTTACCTTGCGGTAGCGGCGTAGCTGGTCGTAGATGTAATCACAATCCGGCGGGGGACGTCGGACTGAGCTCGGCACATGCTCGGTGGAAAAGAGTCGGGCTTCTAGCTGTGTTTCGGTGAGTTCCGCCGACTCAGGCCAGCTCAACCCGGCCGCCCTGGCCCTCATCAGGTAATCGGCCACGGTACTCCGGGCCACATTGCAGCTTCGTGCGATCTCTCGCTTGCTGAGACCACAGGCGTAGTTTAAACGTAGAATCTCTTTGATCTTGCGCACAGGCAACCTCCGGTTAGCCATACAATCACCTCCTGTAGCGATTGTATGGCTTTGTCGTTGCCCGGCGCTGCTCTCAACCCATCCCTTGGAACTGTGCGGCTTTAACCCTTAAACCGGGGTGGCCGATTTGCTCCGATAGGGTGGCCGGTTTGCTCCGATAGGGTGGCCGATTTGCTCCGAGAAGGCGGCCGATTTGCTCCGAAATACGCATTTTCTTCTATTTTATCACGCCCATACCTATATTGCCTCGTGCAATATATGCCCCCGCTAGAAACATCTAGTTGCCCAAATGTGATGTTTTCTCCTGCCGATAAGCGTTGTATGAACTTCGCCCACTGGTGTTCAAATACGTTCTGCAAGATAAAGGTATATACAGCTGAAAATTCTTCTCTTCGTGTGCCAGACATTCTGAAGAGTCCAGACATTTTCACTGTAAGCTTGGTCCCAGAATCATTAACTATCTTGATGAACTGCTTTTCTCCGGAAGGCACAAAATTTACTGAACTCGTCGAGCCTCCAAGATACACTGTTTCAATATTTTGCCATAGTATCGTTTTCCCTTTACTCCCAACGCCATTGCGATAAATATGCCAGCTACCGCCATCAAATAGTAATTCACCAAGCTCTCCCAAACGCATGCGAAGATTCTATCTCCAAGTTGTAGTGAAGTCAACAAAAACATAGTTGGCGATTGATGGTTGGCATAGAGGGGGTATCCCCCGAGGCACTGGTTTGACCAGAAGTTAGCTAGGCGTAGTTAGGCTCGTAGAAAAATCTTGTTACGGTATACGAGGGCCATCTCGTTCATTTAGAGGATATTACTTATGAAAACCTGACAAGGTTATGTCTTTATCTTTTTCCCACACATCCCACTTGGAAAATTCAAATTTTGCACGTTCTCCGGTTGTATAATTAGGATGACATTGTATATAAAACGCGCCAGTCCACAAGACAGCTTCACGATTTGATATTTCTACAGATATTTTAGCTCCGCCAACAACCCAATCGTTATTCGGAGAATTGAAATAAAAACTATTCCCGTTAGGGTCATCTTGAAAAGCCACTAAAGATGCCCTAGTTGCATTTTTAGGAATATCCAGAAGCATCTGCTTCGGCGGTGCCTGATTCTCGGACCAATACACGGAAAAAGAATTTAGCTTAAGAAAATCCTGCATGGTTAATTCATTCTGCTTCGATGAACCAGACTTCTGTTGCAACATCAAACATTCGGTAATATTCATTTGTACATCATTAATGTGATTTGGACTTGTGTTTGTTACCTTGAGCTCTGCCCACATGAGGTGCCCTTTTTCCCAATCATTTCGCCTTCCGCTATAGGGCGTCACAAAAATGCTAAGGATGTTCCCCCTTTCGATTTCTTGTATACGGGCACCTATTTGCCCGAGCTTCTTGTTCATTTTCCCATCCATTACCGGTCCAAGATCAAGGCCACCTGACTCAATGTATTCGGTGGGTATCCATTCAGTTGGTGCGTATCTACGTATCAGTTCCCCAACAAAAACTACACCAGCATACACGAGTGTTAATTTAATATATTCATCTATTAATTGTGTCAAAGTCTCATCACGGGACAATTCAGGTTGTTCCACCATGACACGGTTCAATTTGCCATTAATCTTGCCCCATTTTTTATCTTCTTTTCGCCTTTCTATAAAACCCCGGAATTGTTTATCATGCATTTGGGGAATACTATTCACCAGGCGGGCAAATGATTCTAATCGTTCGAGTGATAAATCCTGCGGAAGCATGGCAGTTGCTTCTTTTGATAGACCATCTATTTGGTCACGCATTCGAAACTCATCAGCTTCAAGAGTCTCACCTTCATGTCTCTGATTAATCGCACCTAATACATCTTTGCTTTGGCTGTTATCGAGGTGCGCACAAAATTTTGAGAACTGCTGAAAATCAAACAACGAAATATATTGGTTCACGGCCTTTTGGGCATGATATGCATACCGAATCTGTAGTTTCTGTAAAACATCGCATATTTGGGGAGCAAGACTTTCACCGTCGCTGGCCCCATCTTTATTGTGTTGGGCATTAAGAATTCTGCCTCTCCCCTTATATGCCCGTACCAACAGCAAGATGCCGGAAAAAACTAATGCCCCGCAAATTGGTAACCCAACTTCTGGGGAGACAAAAGCCATTGCTGTGCCGACAGCAAAAAATATTAGAGTTTGCCCCCAGGCAAACTGTTTAGATTCCCACCACCGTTGCATACCCTCATTCTACACCACCGCAAAAATATTACAAGATGGTTCAATTTCAAGAGGGGGTGCTCTAATATTTCAATATTTAGTCGACCCACTACGGTACAGTATTCACGCCTGAGTTAGGTGGGACTTTTGCCCAATCTATACAAGGACACCAATACGTAAAATAAAACGGCGTACGCAAGCCTGACATCCCTAGAACGGCCGTGTAGATGGTGTAGAGGTATACAAGGTCTATCACATTTCAGGATAGCCTGAAGTTCTATAAGGGGGTGCTCTGACTGCAGGTCGGAAATCCACTCCGTATTGACGACTCTAATGAACACGCATAGAATGGACGAACCGAGTGACCAATTATTGCATTAGGGGTATGAAATGGCTAACCGCAAAGGAAAAATCAAGGAAGAATTCATATTTGGCGCAATTGTCGTTGCCATCGTTATATTGGCCATAGCCGCAGAATGGGTGAAAGCGAATCCAGGTATTGGATGGACAATTATCGGGTTGCTTGTTGCAGTGTTTGTATTTCTAATTTACAGGTCACCTAGGTTTAGAAAACTCATTGGGGGCGGGGTCAAGTCAGCTGGGCAGAAATTGGTTTTTGAGGGTAATGAAGCATCACCGAGGGAGCCCTTGCCCAAACAGATTAGGAACGAAGTGATGCAACGTGCGAGGGGACGCTGTCAAAATGGGAGTTGTAACTTCAATGGTAATCCCCACATTCATCATATAGATATGGACAACAGCAACAATCCAAAAACAAATCTGATTGCCCTATGCCCCAACTGTCATCAGAAAGCTCATGATGGAGTGTTTACTGCCAGTCAACTTCACAATTGGGTTAAAAGGGACATCGCTGGAATGAAACAGAGGCGTCAGCAGTACGGATAAAAGAGAGTGGCTGAATCGAAAAATACGAAGGATTAGTTATGCTCCCCGTTATTCGTAAAACCATTAACGACTTTAATCCTGTCCTCCTGACTCAATTGGATGATGCCCTCAAGTTACGTGTGACCAATTTTAAACGTGACCTCTTTCCTAGTTTGGAGAAGATCGATCTAGAAATACCTGGGGCTGGGTTACAGTATGTAATATGGAAAGGTCACGAGGCTAAATATCCATTCCCCGGATTTGACTTTGACCCTATATCTAGACCAATGAAGTACATCCCGACATACCTTGCATCGGGGGTTAAGTTTCCAGGTATGGCAAGATTTATAGCTCATCTCTCTGGGGGACACCTTGAAAACTGCATACAAGCTTTCTGTGAAAAGCAGTTCCCTTCAGATAGCAGGTACCTAACTATGCCCCTTGGAACATTAGCATTGCGACCAATATTAATCGAATTGCTTGGGTCCGATATAACCGAACCGACGCATGAGCTTGCCAGAGCATTGGTTAATAAAGCGAAACATGAATTTAGAACCGACTCACCACTTCCTGTGATATCGTTCCCAAATGCACTGGGAGGCTACTTCGCGTCAAGGATACTGGGTTTCCAGATTCTCCAAAAGGCAGGTTTATTCGATATCTATGTTGAGGCCATTCGTTCGGCGTTCGAAAAGAGGATCGTCTACACTTTTCCTGAGGGTTCTGACCCAGGCGATGACCCTGAACCTTGGCCACTTCAGTCTGACTTATCAGAGTTGGAAGATGAGGATGATTAGCTCCTCAAGGTATTCATCTAGTAATTGTAGTGATATTGTTGTAGTGAAATATAAATATGGGGAATCACTCTCTATCATATAAAAAAGTCACTACAGTTTTCTCACTACTCCACTCTAACAACTGGATATCCATCAATTTTGCTGACGTGATAACCCTTTCTATGAAGGGTAGCTACTACCTGTTGCGGTTTAAGATTCTGTTCAAATTCAAGATTAGCTGTCCTCTTGATATCTGAGATTTTTATCCAGGTTCCATGTAACCTAGTGATGCCAGGAGGGCTGTTCTTACAAATCTCAAGCGCATTGACCACCGCTTCCTCAGGTTCATATTGCCTACCCAACTCCTGCTCAACAACATCCGAAGCAAGATTTGTTTCAGCGTAGCCGATCCATTCTGTGTCATTGAACCTTCTAGCAATTGCAGCAAGAGGGTTCCATACTTGCCTTGCCCTACCTGCATCTTGCAACGGCTCAACGTGTCCTAGTTGGTCAGCTACCCCTTGTAAGCTGCCAACGTTGGTAACTCTGGCCTCTGGATTTTCAACAAATTCAGGTGTAATGATAAGGCATCTGGACATTGAAGCCACATCTTGAAAAGTATTGCGCCTCGCCACTGCCGTCCACCCGTTAATATTCAATTCCATCCTTGCGAATGCGGCATTCCCAGTATTCCTATTTACAGTAATCAGGCTATTTGCCAGCCTGAATCTTTTTCTCAGAAGGCTTTCAGGAATATTGTCCATGTCGTCATCCCTCTCATCAAGAAAAGCCACCTTGCATGCGTGTAACTCATCCCTGACAACAGCGTAGCTATTACCCTCAATCCATCTGCCAGAATCTACCATCTGAAATATCATATTGAGTAAATCTGTCTTTCCGCAACCAAAGAAATTGATGATTAGTAATATCGCTTTGGGGTCAAAACCAAAATAGGTAGACGCTGACCAATAGACAATAGTTCTAGCTGGCATTCGGGAAATCCCAGGATTAGCCAGCATCAATCCATCCTCAAATGGTCTGAGAAGTTGCAGGCTAAGTGGATTGTCCGTTTGGTGTAGCTCATGTGGTGCCATAGTCACAATATAAAACCCTTCCTTTCAGAGCCGTTAGCAAACGGCTCTTCTCATTTATTTTTCCCTTTGATCTTGTCCCCAGACTCTTGGTTTTGCAGGGCGTCTTACTTTCCCCCACCCTTTTTGAGTCTTCTGTTCCAGCTCCATTTCCTTTCTGACTTGTATCCTTGCCACTGACATCACATCAACCATCCAGATGAATTTCTCATTCCCGTAGGGCATGTCAGCCTTCTCAGCCTTCAACCGCCCGTCCTGAATCATGCGAATGATAGTTCGGGTACTTGTCCCCAATTCCGATGCAGCCTCTTTTATGGTTATACCTCGCATATGTCCCTCCTTAAGAAAATAGAAACCTCATTGATTTCCATTTCACCCATCCACCAAGCGCCTCCCTCCAAATCGTTCTGTTAATATCATATCACAAATAGGGGGTTTACGACAATACCTTATGACATTATAGATACGTTGTATGTGCTAATCTGTGCCTGTTATGTTGATTATAACAATATTATATGTCATATAGTACTGGACATTTGTAAAGGCGTAGTGATATAATAGTAAAAACATAGAGCACCAAGCGTGAAACTTGGCGTGAGGACGGACAATGAAGAAATCATTGAGGCAATTGGCAAAGGAACTGGAGATTAGCCCTGCGTATTTGAGTATGATACTTTCAGGACAAAGGAACCCAAATACACGGTTGAAAGAAAAGCTCTGTTCACTGGGATTGTTAACAGATGAAGCTAATCTGGTGGCTCATAACCCGAAGGTCGTTGGTTCGAATCCAACCCCCGCTACCAATTTCAAAGCTAAAACCCTCCGAATTCCCATTTGTGAAAACGGAGGGTTTTTCATTTTGCTAATCCTCTAAGGTAATATGCCACTCAACCCCTTGACTAATCACCATGATCAACAAACGGCGTTTGTTGACCGCCTTAGCAAGGATGTACCCCATAACGTCTGCCGAACGAGGGTCTCTTAGCGGGAGATAACCCCACCCAGGGCGCGGATGATCTCTTCCGTGGTGTACGGCTTGGTCAGGATACCGGCAAAACCATATTTGCGGAAATCGCTCATCGCCGGGTCGTTGGAGTAGCCGCTGGAGACCAGTACTTTGGCTTTCGGGTTAAGTTTCAGGATATCCCCGACCGTCTCCGCCCCGCCCTTGCCGCCGGGGACTGTCAAGTCCAGTACCACCGCGTCGAAGGGTTTGCCCGCTTTCAGCGCGGCCCGGTACAGCTTTAGTGCGGCGGCGCCGTCGGCGGCGACCTCGACCGCATAGCCCATGGCCCCAAGAGTTCGCCTGCTGAGTTCACGGATCGATGGCTCATCGTCCATCAACAGGATTCTGCCACTGCCCGTCCTGGGCGCTGCCGCAGCGGCGGGTTTCTTCGCGGCTGCTCTTCTCATGGTGGGCAGGTAGAACGTGACCGTGGTGCCTACTCCGATTTCAGATTCGATGGCGATGTGTCCACCGTGCTTATGGATGATCGAGTACGACGTCGCGAGCCCCAAACCACTGCCCGTGCCTTTGGTCGTAAAGTATGGGTCAAACACCTTGGCCAGGATTTCCGGCGGGATGCCGCTGCCGTTGTCCGCGATCGAGACCCTAACGTAGTTACCCTTGTCCAGAGAAGGTAGCTCGTTTGGTTTCAGGCTGACGTTCTCCGCCTTCACGGTAATCACACCGCTCGTCATCGCCTGGAGGGAGTTGATCACCAGGTTGCTCACCACCTGGTTGATCTGGCCTTCGTCGAGATTGGCCTGCCAGAGTTCCTTGGGAATGTCATAGCGGCCTATGACATTGGAGCCGTGCAGGGAGAACTTAACCGACTCCTTGACCAGGGCTCCGATGTCAGACTGCTTCTTGACCGGTTCGCCGCCCCTGGCGAAGGTGAGTAATTGTTGCGTTAGGCCGGTGGCCCTCATGGTGGCCTTCTCCGCCTCTTCCAGCAGCTTGGTGTCCACCCGGCCGGACTGCGCGGTCCACCGGGCCAGGGAGATGTTGCCCAGGATACTCGTCAGGATGTTATTGAAATCGTGCGCGATGCCGCCCGCCAGCACGCCCATGGATTCCAGTTTGGCAGATTTGAGATACTCATCTTCAAGACGTTTTCGCTCGGTGATGTCCCGATAGGTAATCAGGCTGGCAGGCTCTCCTTGCCATCTTGTCCTGGACTGTGACACTTCCACCGGCACAGTTTGTCCGTCTTTGGTCAGAAACACAGTCTCATAACGCTTGGTGGTGGGTTCACTGGTTGATTGTCTCCGGTGTACCGTTCCTATCCTTGAACGCTCATCCGGACTAAGCAGTTCCCCCGTTTTCATCCCATTCAGTTCCTCGGGCGAATAGCCTATCATTCTTGCGAATGCAGTATTGGCGAATAGGCGTCGGTGTTCACTGCCAATCACGATACCATCTTGGGAGTTTTCGGCCAGTGCCCTAAAGTTCTCCTCACTAACCCTTAAAGCTATTTCAATTCGGTTCCTCTCGGTGATGTCCCGGCAGACGAATAGATGAGCCGGTTTACCTTCCCAGGTAGTCCACGTACTGGATACTTCCACCGGAAAGCTGGAACCGTCCTGGCGCAGGTACTCAGTTTCATACGGCATTGGATAAGGTTCACCTGCCAGTCGCAAGCGCCGCAATTCCTGCATGTAGGCATGCTTCCGGGGTGATATTAGATTCTCACGCCTCATCTTCAGAATTTCGGATTCTGAATAACCGGTCATTTCACAGATGTTGCGGTTTGCGTAGAGATGTAAACCACCGGGGCGTAATATCAGGATGCCGACACCTGCATTCTCCGCTACGTCCCTGAAGTTTGCCTCGCTCAGCCTGAGGGTTTGTTCGATATTCCGGCGCTCGGTGATGTCGAAGCCGCTTTCAATCATTTGAACCAATCTACCGTCGTTATCAAAAACTGGATATGCATGAAGCTCAATGATTCTTGGATTTCCGTCCGGATCAAGATGAACGTGTTCTACGGTGGTAGGCTTACCCGTGCTTCTTACAATATCCAGAGGACATACATGCTCCTGCGACTGGCACGGGACGTTCTGGTGATGTGAAAGCTGATAACATGTCATATTCTCGATAGACTGGCCCTGGGTAGCGGCCGTGTTGGCCAGTTGTACACTGTAGTCGTTGGCATCAATAACCAGAAAAGGTTGCTGAATTGATTCAAGCACGGTTTTAAGGAACGCTGATTGTTTGGTATTTTGCGTATCTGCCTGTTTACGCTCGGTGATGTAGCGCAGGACATTCACCGACATCTTATTAAAATTGTCTGCGAGTTGCCCAATCTCATCTCTCGTCCGGATCGTGACCGTCTGCCCGAATTTCCCTGATGCGATTCCCCGGGATGTTTTAGTTAGTTCTCTGATTGGTCGAGTTATTGTTCGAGTAATAAATGTGGCAACAACAATGATGGCAAAAGTTGTTATCACCAATGCCCAAATAATGGCCCTCTTTATTTGTGATATTGAATCTTCCACCGCCTCAAGAGTAACCGCTGTTCTGGCTACTCCAACGACTCTACCCTGATCGACTATCGGTACAGCAACGTATTCCATCTCTTCGTTTACGGTGGAGCTGTAACGACGGATTTCACCAAGACCCGGTAGCAAAGCGTCTCTCACTTCAGGACGTGTGGCGTGGTTATCCATGATAGAGGGATATTCCACAGAGTCACCGACAACTGTACCATCGAGCGAGATGATGGTGATCCGGACGCCAGTTTGTACTCCAAGCGCTTTGGTAAACGCATCCAGAACACTGGTTTCACCATGCAGGAGTGGCAGACTGGCCACTGCCACGATCCGCGCTTCTTTCTCAAGATGTTCATCTAATATTCGGTACTCATGGGTTCGGATAGTGGAGACCAGGTTACTTCCCAGAATCCCCATAATGACCAGCACGAGCAGTATGATAGGTGCGCTTATTCGCCACTGAATACTTCGGAACAATTTGCAAACCTCCGGTTCGTGTCAGTTCCTCTGGCTCCCCAATTATGGTGCAGCTAACGGTAGAAAGCCACCCCTGAACCAGATGAGGTGGCTTCCTACTTCTAAGGTGGGCATTACAGCTATTTGGTTAAGCTGTCTCTGATCTTAAACCGCGGCCAACTGCTTGCCGCCGGTATCAACCGTGATATCGTCCTCGATGATCACCTTACTCTCTGCCGCCGCAACCGTGACCTCGGCCAGCGTGGTCTGCTCGGTGGCGCTGAGCACCCGGCTGACGTTGAGCAGAATGATTAACATGTCCTTAAGCTTCACGATGCCGTCCAGGTAGTCCGTGTCGACCTTGGAAATCATCTTGGATGACGGCTCCACGGAGTCCTTGGGCACGCGTAACACCTCGGAAACCTCATCCACGATCAGACCGACGTTGCGATCGTCGATATCAACCACCAGGATGCGGCTGTCCTTGGTCTGCTCGGTGACGTTGAGGTTCAGGCGCTTGCGCAGGTCAACGATCGGGATAATGCTGCCACGCAGGTTGATCACGCCCTCCACAAAGGAGGGGGCGCCGGGGACCCGCGTGATATCCTGCATCCGGTTAATGTCCCGCACGTCAGAGATGTCAACGCCGTAGCTCTCTTGGGCCAGGTTGAAGACCACTAATTGGATTTCATTGGAGGCATTTTTATCAGCCATATGTCTATCCTTTTCGTATCTTTCTAAAATCGGGGGCCGAGGCCATCAAAGACCCCGGCCCCGCTGTCTGGGTTAGTTCCGGGAAACCGCCGCGACCTGCTGGACGCGGCCGCTGCCGTTACCGTCATCTTCAATGCGGAACAGGGAGACTGCCTTCTGCAGTTCCTCACTCATCGCCGCCAGTGACTGGGACGAAGCAACGACCTCTTCCACCTGGGCGCTCATCTGCTGCGCCGAGGCCGAGACCTGCTCTGTGGCGGCGCTGTTCTCTTCGGCCACTCCAGCCACGCTCTCCACGCTCTTGGAGACCTGGTCCGAACTCGCCGACATCTGCTCGGTGGCGGCGGTGTTGGTCTCCACCACCTTGGCGATCTCATCACTTACCCGTACCATGTTCTCGGTTAGCGCGGTTAGCTCTTGAACTGCCGCGGAGATCTGCTCCACCTGGCTGCCGACGGCCGTCGAACTGCCCAGAATCTCTTCCAGGGAATTACCGGCCTCGGTGGCCAACTGGTAACCGTTCTCAACTTCAACGGTGCCCGATTCCATCGCTTTGACTGCCTCGGAAACGCTCTGCTGGATGCCCTTGATCAGGTCCGCGATCTCCTTGGTCGCCTGTGAGGACCGCTCCGCGAGCTGACGTACCTCATCAGCTACCACGGCGAAACCACGGCCCTGCTCACCGGCCCGCGCCGCTTCGATGGCGGCGTTCAGCGCCAGCAAATTCGTTTGCGCGGCAATGTCATCTATTGTAGCTACGATCTTGCCGATCTCGTTGGAACGATCGCCAAGCTCGGTGACGCGTGCTGAAACGTTGGCATTGCTGATCTTGACCTTCTCCATGCCCTCGACGGTGTTACGCGCCATCTGGGCACCCTTACCGGCGTTCTCCGCCGCCTGCTTGGACCCTTCGGCGGCTTCACCCGCGTTCCTGGCAATCTGCTCCACCGCCGCCGAGACCTGGATCACGATTTCGTTGTTCTTCTCCATGCCCCGCGCCTGTTCCTGAGCACCCTTGGAGATTTGTTCAATTGCCTGGGATAGCTGCTGCACGCCCTGAGTTGTCTCCTGCAGTGCGGTGGACTGTTCACCGGCGCCGCGCGCCACCTGCTGTGAAGTCGCCGAAATCTGGTTCGTCGCCTGACCCGCCTGCTCGGAAGCCCTGGAAAGCTGCTCGCTATTCTCGGCCAGGTCTCTGGCATTGCCCTTGACCTTGCCGATCAGGTCGCGCAAGTTAGCGATCATGTTGACGAAAGCGTTACCCAGCGCGTCATTCTCGGACTTGGGCGTCACGCTCGCGGTCAGATCACCGTCGGCGATACTTTCTGCCGCGCCAACCATCTCCGTCAGGTAAGCCTGCATGTTCGCGTAGGCCTTGGCCATCGCCCCGATCTCATCCTGTGACTTGACAATGACTTTTTCCGTGACGTCACCGATGGCAATTTTGTTCAGGCCCTTGGACACTTTGTTCACGCCACTGGAAATGCTCTGCGCTAAAAACCAGCCGAGACTGATCGAGACTAACGCCGCGATAACCGCGATGATGATCGTGATCATGGTGGACGTGCTTGCCGTCTCATTCACGGACACGCGGGCTTCAATTGCGTCTGCCGATGCCAAAACACCGACTTCGTCGATGATTGGCTCGACCATATGTGTCGCCTCGCGAAAAACCTCAATGCTGGCCGCAACCTGACCATCAACGGCAACCAGTTGATGGAATCCGTCCAGGTACTCGTCAGCCAGCGCATTTAATTCTCCCTGCTGTGACGAACTTAGCCCGGCAGCTGCCGTATCCGCCTTGAACGTGGCCACGGCTTCTTCCAGGGAGGTGACGTACTTGTCTTCACCCCGCAGCAGGTAGTCTTTCTCATGACGCCGCATCATCAGCAGGTCAATCATCAACTGGTCTTCACCCGCAGCGGTGACTGATTCCTGGATTGCGCTGGCTTCGCTTCGGAACATACCTTCCAAACCAGTGTCCTTAAAACCCCTTTGCTCCAGCAAGGTCACTGTGCTGAGGAAAGCAGTCTCATACTCGGTAGCGTATTTGGCAATGTCGCTCAGTTTAGCGAGGTGCTCCTCATCCTCCTCCATTTGCTTCATTGCCGCTACGTTCTCTTGGATCGAAGCCACCTGATCCTGCACCTGGGTCACGTATTTTGCCTTGGCTTCCGCGAAGCCTAATTCCTTGTACTTTAAGAGGTAATCCTTCTCCGCCCGGCGGGCCATCAGCATGGAGATATCAGTTTCCATGGCCAGGTCATCGGTCTGGACATTTACATCCATCATGGTATCCACCGAGTTTTGCATACTATTCAGCCCGTTGAAAGCGACGCCGAACACCGCCAGCAGTAACACCACCGCCACCATGAACCCCCCAATAAGTTTGGTCTTGATATTGAGCTTCATTGAATCCTCCCAAAATTTATTTGTCGCAAAATATTTTTCCGGATTACCGGGTTTTCGCCAACTTGTGACAGACCTAACACATGAGAACCTCCCTGTTTCCCGCTGGTGTGAAACACATCAGCGGTATTTCCGCGAATAAACTGGTTACCTTTTTATCAAAACCGCCATCACCGGAGCCGCACTAAAACCAGCCCCTTAACCCGGTGTTTAGAACCGTGACGGTTCATCGCACTGCTGCTATCCCGCCGGTGCTGGCACCTGATGTCCAACAGTAGATTCCCTACCATTTTCCAGGGATTTCCCCAGAACGATAAGCACCATTCGGTCTACGTTTCTGATACGTTTAGGGAATTCCCCGTTATAGTCCCAGGTAGTGGTGTAAAAATGGGTTGAAAAGGATGACCATCGTGTGGCCTCTTTCTAATAGCAAGTACAAAACAGAAAGCAGAAACGATGGCCAAGGACAGGATATTACTACTGGAGCAATTACGTCAGGCCGGGGTGGACGGTGACGTGAACTTCTGGCGCGAACGTATCCAGGGGTTGAACTGCCTTTACGGCGTCTCCCAGTTGGCGGAGCGTCACCTGGATTCGGTCGACGCACTGCTTCAGGAGTTGGTGGATTTCCTGCCCTACCCGTGGCAGTACCCGGACGCCACCTGCGCCCGGATACTCTTCGACGGTTCGAATCCAACCCCCGCTACCAAATCATCAAGGCCCGCGAAAGCGGGTTTTTTCTTTTAGGTGACCCGCGCCACATTTGCCTAAAAATAAAGCCCCCGAATATTCGGAGGCTTCTTAATTGCCTAAATTCGCGACTCACACGGGTGGTCTGTAGACTTACTTCTGATATCCCAATACGAATTGCCAGCCGGTCAGGGCGGAGGTCGCGTAAACCGCGTTGTCCAACTCTTCCGGTGCTTGTTCCAGGATCAATGCGGCGTCAGTGTGCAACGCCAACTCGCCGCCGGGGGTGACGGCGTAGAACACCATATTATCCGGCAGTTTAATCTCTTGAGTGATCGCGGCGCTCAAAGCTTCCAGGTAAATTGAGGTTCCGATAGCGGCGATGACTTCCCCGTCCTTAATCACGGGAACGGCGGTAACCAGCACTTTTTGGCCGGTTGAGCGGCTGACCACCAGTTCTCCGATGGCGTTTTCCCCGGACAGCAGAATCGTAAAATAGGCCCGGTCCGCGATGTTGTTCGCCGTCTTACCCAGGCCGACAACATGATATGACCCGTCGGCCAGGGCGAACCACCTGACGGCGGGAAGCATATTTTGGTCAGCCTCGGTCAGCATCGGCAGCATGGCTTCCCAGTTTGTCGATAGAACTTCAGGTGAGACCGCCAGCACTTCCATTAAATCGACACAATTCTGGATATGCCGGTCGGTCAAAGCCGCGATGCCGGAAACGCCGATTTCGAGGTCTGTTTGGCTCTCGTTTGGTGGTGCCCCACAACCCGTGGCGGCCACCGTCAAAGCCAGCAAAAGTCCGAGTAGACTGAGGATTACCCTTTTCACTACGCCCTCTCCGTTGACAGGAAATGTATAATTAAGCATGGCGGCGCTTATGCCGAGACTATTTCTTGTAGAAGCTTTCGGGCAGCGCGCCCTGCTGGCTGCCGGTCACTTTAACCACGATTTCGGCGTCACTATAAATCGTATCCAGAACGGCTCCGTTCTTGCCGTAGGTCCAACAACCACCGACCACGGTGTATTCGGCGTCATAGTAAGCGCCAAAGGTAAAGCGGGAGGTGCCGGGACCAAGTTCCGCCCCCCTGGCACTGAGAGAAGCTTCCGCCGGGTAACCGTTCACTTTAACCACTTTAACAAAAGGCCTCACCCGAAAACCCTCCGGGGACTGGCAAACCACGGTGATTCCATACGCGCTAAACTGTGGGTTTGACTGCGGGTTTCTCCAGCCGGTGGCACTAATCAAATTGGCCGGGGCATCTGTTTCAACGCTGACCGTAGAGTTTTTCTGTAGCTGCTCGGTAGTGTAAATCCAAGTTTCCTGTGTCTCGTAACTGTAGGTCCACTGGCCATCGCCGCAGCCATCCCCAACCTGCTCGTAATGGCCATTGCCGGTTCCGGTGACCACGATCCGCTGCGCTGTCTGCTCGATGATCTTAAATTCATAAGGGTAAGAAAAACTGCTTTTTTCCGTGCAGCTGCCAACCATACTCACATTATTCATCGGACCGGTATAGGCGATTACCTTGTCCGCCAAAACTTCTGATGATACCCCCGCGAAGAAGTCCTCATTAGTCAGATACGGCGTCAAATTCAATTCATCGGGGCAATCCCCGGTCTGGCACAAAACGGTGGAACCATCGATCATCCGGTAGATGTTGGGTGTCTGCCCGCCGAAGTATTCCTGTAGGGTGATCCCTTTCTCGGCGGTCGTGGAACTCCCGTTAGGCTGGTCACTCGTCTCTCCGCCGAGGTTATCGACAGCGCCCTTAAGGCCCTGGGCGGTATCCGCGATTTGATCGCAACCCGTGGCCGCGACCGCCACGGTAATTATCATCACCAGCGGTAAGCAGATCAATTTAACGACGTGTTTCATGGGTCGGCGCACCTCTCAGTATTGGATTTCACGCATGTCGTTTGTCTCCATCAGGGTTGTCGCGCGTAACGAAGATAATAGCACTTTCCGGCGCGTGTTGGGAAATGCCGCTACGGCAAAACCGCAGGCCACCAGGCGCTCATCGGTGCCAGGTAGAAAAGGATAATCAGGTGGTCGACGATGTATATCACGGTAAGGGCGGCCGCCGTGCGCCTGCGCCAGCGAGGCGCGTCACTCCGGGAATACCTGATAAGCTGCGCCAGACCGGCGCCGATAAGGATCGCGAACGCACCCACCGTAGGGTAGAAATAGAACGGGTAAGTGGCCCTTTCGGTAATCAGGCTAATCGGTATCCAGAGCAGATAGGTAGCCGTGATCCAGAACGCCAGAAAGCCTATCTGCCGGTTCCCTCTGATCGTGGCGTAGATGGCGTACAGCGTGCCGGGGATGATTAATCCCCAGATCGTATAGCTCACCGCGGCGGTATATCTGGGTGTATACCAGTACGGCATCCCCCCCGGAGAAATCAGCCAGTCCCACGGAGGGGTGGCATAGGGATGGTCGGCGAAGGCATAGGTGATGCTCTGGGTAGTCACCAGCATATCCCAGACACGATCCAGTGGGTTCGCCAGTTGCCCGATGAGAAAATAGTCCAGGCCGGGAATCAACAGGAAGAACAGCAAAGGCGACGCACACAATGATGCGATCATTCTAACGGGATTATCGCGCCGGAAGATCAGCCAGTGTAGCGCTATCGCGGGAAGCGTCAGGGCACCGCTCAGTTTGGCCAGCGTGGAGAGGCAGATCAGCAGCCCGGCCAACGGATATTTACGCTTCAGATAGAGCCAGAAAGCCGCCAGCATGAAGGTCACGCTGAAGACGTCCAGCATCGCCACGCTGGCCTGTACGAAAGCCATGTTCTCGAAGGCAAAGAGGCAGGCCGCCAGATTCGAGGCCAGCCGGGAAAAGCCCAGTTGCCTGCCGATCAGGTAGCTCAACAGGATGCTGACGCTGCCGAAGATCACCGAGAAGAAACGCCAACCGAACGGTGTATCGCCGATAATCCGCATCCCGCCGAGGATTATCAACTGGCCAAGCGGCGGGTGTTCCGTGCGCAGGGCCCCTTCGTCCTGGAGTACGTTCCGGGCATCGCCGACGTAATACTGCTCGTCGAGCATGGTTTCGGCGGGCAGATTGATGACGCTGAAATGCAGCGCCAGCGTAATCACCATGAACAGGCAGACCCAAAAGTACTCCGAGTGCAGCAGCCGACGACCCCACCGCCGCGCTATTTCCATGTCCACCAGGAGTTAAGCAGGTAATTCCAGATCGTGGCAACGGCGATACCGCAAAGATTCGATACCAGATAGTTAACGCCCAGCACGCCGCTCAAGAACCAGAGTATCAGCAGGTTAATTCCCACCCCACCCAAGCTGACGAGGTTGAATTTCCCCAACCGCCGAGCAAAGTTCCCACCGCCTTTGGCGCGGCGGTCCCGAAAAGTAAAATGATCGTTTAAGGTGAAATTAGAGATGATGGCGCACTCGATGCCGATGGCGGCGGAAATCAGATACACCAACCCGGCAAACTCGGTCAGCAGCCACAGCAACCCCATGTTGACCAGGACACCGCTTGCCCCCACCAGCGCGAACTTAACGACCCGCCGCCACTCACCGGCACGGCCCATCAAGCTGGACAGCTGCTTGACGTATTCAACCTGCTGCCGGGAGCTCAGTTTACTGGCACCCTGTGTGCGGCACCGGAAGCTGTAGCCGACCTCGACGATGCGCTTCGGCGCGCCCGTCATGATGATCTCAAGGAGTATCTTGTAACCGAAGGGTTTCAATTGGGTGTCATCCACCGCCGCCCGCTTGAAAGCGAAACAGCCGGACATCGGATCACGCACCGGCCTGGTGGGCGGCAGCAGCAGGTGAGACAGCAGAATCGCGCCCTTCGAGATCAACCGCCGCGTCAGGCTCCACCCCTCGCATTCACCGCCAGCGACGTAGCGGCTGGCCACTGCCAGATCAGCACCGTGATCGATCGCCTCCAGCAGGCCCCTCATCACTTCCGGGGGGTGCTGCAGGTCAGCGTCGATGACACCGACGACGTCACCCTCCACCTGCCGCAGGCCGTCAATTACCGCCGAAGCCAACCCACGCGTATTTTTCCGGACAATCACCCGGACGGGATATTCTCCGGCCAGTGAGCGCGCGCGTTCGGCGGTGCCGTCGGAGGAGTCATCATCAACGATCACGATTTCGTAATCGTACCCCTTTAACGCGGCATCCAACGCTGCCAATAAAGGCGGTATCGAATCCACCTCATTCAGTGTCGGCACCAGTATCGAAACCGCTTTCGTCATAAACGCCCAACCGGGGGTCATAATTCCGCGTCCAACGGATAACCCGCCAAAAGTATACAATTGTCAGGTTGTTTCATCAATGTGGGGTTAAAGGGCTAAGCCCAGAAACAGCCCACACAAAGCGAAGTTAAAGTGGCGTAGCCCCATATAAAAACCATTCCCCATCCCAAATAGAGACGAAGCCGGAAATCAAATGGGAAGGGGATAAAGGGGATGGGGTAACTCAATATTTATCAGGTTGACCCACCACAAAACTATTGCATCAACGGCTCCATCCCCCTATACTGGTGAGGCAGTCTGTCAGGGAGGCATAAAATGACCACTAACACCACCGATAACGAAATCTGCTGCGCGGAATTCGACCCCGCACCCTGGCACGAAAAAGAGATCACCTGGCAGGATAAACTATTCGTCAAAGACAGTATGCGATTATTTTTGCATATGCCCCTGTTCGGCGTCTTCGGCAAGGCTGTCGAGCGCCTGATACCCAAGATCGAGGCCGCGTCCGCCAACCCGCCACTGGAAGACTTTATCATGCTGGCGCGTGACCCTTCTGCCTGGAAGGGGGAAGTTTACATGAACGTCACCAAAGAAGTGCCGGGCGTTGAGAACGTCAGGCTCTCCGGAACCTACCTGACCCGCGTCTTCGACGGCCCTTACAGCGCGGTGCCCAAGTGGATCAAAGAAATGGAATACTACGTCACCGGCCAGGGTAAAACAGTCAAAGATTACTATTTCTACTACACCACCTGTCCCAAGTGCGCCGTGAAGTACGGCCACAATTACGTGGTGGTCTTCGCCGAAGTCTAAAAAAGGCCGGTAATGTCCGCTGGCTGTTACGGTGACGGGGCGATGACTTGGATCGTTTAACTATTTATGTCAATTAGCAACCGCCTACCTCCAATCCTTCGAGCAGGGCTTATCGCCGGGGTATTCAGCGCCCTCGCCACCGACATCTCGATGGTGGTGCTCTTCGCCGCGAGCGGCACCCCGCTGGATTTATTTCTCAGACTGATCGGCAGCGCCGTACTGATAGCCTTCGGGATTGATGGCGCGGCGGTGCTGCCGGTGGCGCTGGCCGCGGACTACGGTATGGGGATTATCGCCGGTATCGGCTTCACGGCCGCGGTCACCCGGATTCCCCGGCTGCGGTTGTGCAGTTGGCCCCAGGCCATAATCATTGGGCTGGTCTTTGGCGAAGTCCTGGGCAGTGCGCTTTACTGGATTATGGTGGCGTTACTGCGTCTGCCCGCCGAAGTGGCTTTACCGCTCTTCGGCACGGCCTCTTTCTTTCATCTGGTCTGGGGCGTCGCGCTGGGGCTTAGTGCACGCTGGTTGACGCGCGCCGAGAGTTACAATTAATCCATAATACAAGCGAAGTTGAAGGGGCGCAGCCCCATATAACCAACCATTCCCCATCCCAAATAGAGGCGAGACATCAAAGAATCGTGAGCGGGGCTCAAGGGGCGCAGCCCTTTAAAGAAAAATCATATCCCCTTCCCCAAAGAGGCGAAGCCGGAAATTAAAGGGGAAGGGGATAAAGGGGATGGGGTAACTCCAAGCTTGTCCCGTTTACCCTACTTAATATATTTCTACCCCTTGACAGCAACGCCCGTTTGGGGAAAACTTGAGCCATGAATAATTTACGTACTTACGGTTCGGCACCATTCAACGTGGCCCTGATCCACGGCGGCCCCGGCGCACCCGGCACGATGGCCCCGGTAGCCCGGGAACTGGCCACAGACTTCGGCGTACTGGAACCGTTACAGACCGCGGACACACTGGCAGGCCAGGTGCAGGAACTTCGGGACGTCATCACTCAAAACGCCGCGACGCCGTTGACGCTGATAGGCTCCTCATGGGGCGCGATGCTCGGTTATATGCTGGCGGCGCGCCACCCGGAATTGGTTAAAAAACTAATCATGGTGGGCAGCGGCGTCTTCGAGGAAAGCGCCGCCGCCGACATACTGGATACGCGTCTGAAACGGTTACCGGCGACGGCGCGTTTCGAGGTCTGGGAACTGTCACGAACACTGGAAGGCACCGACGATTCGCAGAAGGACGCCGCGATGACGCGTCTCGGGGAGATTTTTACCCAAACCGACGCCTTCGACCCGCTGACCCTGGACACTGAAATTATCAACGTTAACTTCGCGCTGCACCGAAGCGTCTGGGAAGAGGCGGTGGCGTTACGGCGCAGCGGCGAACTGCTGGCGCTGGGGCGGCAGATCAACTGCCCGGTGCTGGCGCTTCATGGAGACCATGACCCGCATCCGGCGGAGGGCATCCGCAAGCCCCTGTCCACCGTGGTGGCGGACTTCCGCTTTGTGCTGCTGGGCCGCTGCGGGCACCTGCCCTGGATCGAGACCCAGGCTAAGGACGGGTTCTACCGTCGGCTCAGGGCGGAGATGGGTCAGGACTGAACTGGCGAATCCCCGGTACCGTCCGGCGGCGCATCGAATTCTGATTTTCCCATCGAGGCGAAGATTACAGCGGGAATGCCGGTGGGGAAGAAGTTGATCGTTCCCACGATGGCGGCCGCCAGCGCCAGTCCCCAGTAACGCCGTTGTATGGCGTAGACACCACCGACGATGCTGAACACCCCCAAAATCCCTAACACCACCCCCGAAACGATGTATATACTGCTCACCATACCCAGTACCTGCGCTTCTGTCCCGGGGTAGATTTCTTCCAGGCCGATGAGAGTACGGAACATAAAGGTCATCAGGATCAATACAACCATCCCCAGCAGCCCGAAGACTCCGGAAACGATAGAGAGTATGCCTGAGGTTTTCGCGTAATTCTGCATCTACTTCCTCCTTTGGCGAATTGTTTGGTGTTGCGCCAATTCTAACACGCCCGTCAATAGGGCGTTGGCATCATATCAGTGATTCACGATCAGGGATTCACGCGAGTATATCTCCATAATGCGTGCCGCGAATTGGCATAATTGGTAACTGGCGAAGCCAATTAGTAAAACGGGGTATCAGGGTAAACCATTAAGAAAAACGTGTCTCCTTCCCAAGACAGGCGAAACACATTAGAACCGCGAGCGGGGTTCAAGGGGCGCAGCCCCTTAGAGAAAAATCATTCCCCTTCCCCAGTGAGGCGAAGCCGGAAAATAAAGGGGATGGGGTAACACTAACATCTTCATCCTTGCCAAACTTTTACAGCGGTTTTCCCCTGAAAATACGACATTGTCCTCATTGACCGGCAAAGTGGCGATGGTCATACTCCATTGATCCGCACACTGATATCTGGAAAGGAACGACATCAAAAAACTATCCATCCTCCTGGCGGTATTGGCTCTGCTGATTATTTCGGGCTGTGATTCGGACAGGCCAACGTTGACGCCGACACCAGCATCATCCGATGAGCCGGGGGAGATCACTCACCCCCTGCGTAACCGCGACGCCTGTTCAGACTGCCACGCTGCGGGCGGTATGCGGCCGGTGCCCGCGGACCACGCCGGACGCCCGGATAACCGCTGCACTGATTGCCACCAGCCGGGCGCCAAAGAACCGGCGTTGGAAGGCTATGTAATCGCCATCCTGGCGGTAGCGGCGCCCTTGATGCTGCTGCCGGTGGCACTAATCTGGTACATCAACATCATGGGTACGGTGGCCTTCGTCAAGGATCGCGCCAAGGCCAGGAAGGCCCGAAAAGCGTCAACCCAAATTAAAACCCAAAATCAAAATTGAACGGCATACCTTACCCTGCATCCGGGCGCATGTCAGCCATATGACGCCGAAAACCCGTCCGTTTTACCGATACCGTATTGCATATCACAAGATAAGATGTATAGTGGTTACGTAACAACCTGCCAGCGAGGATTAAGATGACCGACAGCGAAACATCCACCGGCATGGACCCAAAGGTAGCCGGACTACTCTGTTACCTGGGGGCCTGGATCACCGGTATTATTTTCATCGTACTGGAACAGAAGAACCGCTACGTGCGCTTCCACGCGGTACAATCGATCATCGTCTTTGGGTTTTTGGGGGTGGCTGGCGCCATCTTCGGCTGGATTCCGGTGATCGGCAACGTCTTTAGTTCGATCATCGGCATTACCGCCTTCATACTCTGGATCGTGCTGATGGTTAAAGCCTACCACGGGGAGATGTACAAAGTTCCCGTGGCCGGGGACCTCGCCATGCGGGCGCTGTCGGATACTGACTATGCTCACGACGCTTCAGAAGCCGTCGCCGCGGAAGCCCCTGGGCCCGCCGCCGCGGCACCCACTCCCGCCCCCGAAAGAACTTCGCCGCCACCGCTGGCGGTACCCTATTCGCACGGCAAGCCGCTGGAATACATCGACGGTACGCGGGTGGGCCGTGTGCTGGGTTCCAGTTTTATAATCGCTTTCAGCTTCGCGCTGATGATCTTCTTTTCCTTTTACCAGGACTACCTGGCGATCTATAACGGGGGGACAGGCGCCGCCGGTGACTGGCTGCGTTACCCGATCCTGAGCACCGCCTACAGCGGTTGGTACCCGCTGCTGATGACCGCGCTCGGCTTGAGTATTGCGGGGCACATTATGGTAATCATTATCGACCGTTACGTGCTGCGAGAGGGGGTGCTGATCGCACTGAATCTGGTCTGGATCACGGTGATGGCCAACCTGCTACGCATCTTCCCGTTTGATTTCAGCGCCCTGCCGGACCCGTTCATCAGCGGCGCGCTTAACGTAATCTTCAAACTGGCGATTATCGGTGTCATCATCGGCCTGACCATCGGCTCGCTGGTGGCCAGCGTCAAGCTGATCACCAGTCTGGTGCGCGGTTCGGCCAGCACCTAGAAGTAGCGGCGAAAACCGATCGATGAGCCTTCCAGGCCGAGCGATCGGTAGAAACGGTGCGCGTCGGGGCGGTCCTGATGGCTGGTCAGGATGATCCGGTAACAGCCTGCCTGCTCGGCGCGCGCGATGGCGTGGCGCATCATCTCCCCGCCGATGCCCTGGCTGCGGCATTCCGGGTCCACAACCACGTTTTCCACCAGCGCCCAGGGTAATCCCTGGTGAGACAGGTTGGGGACGATCAGCATCACCAGTGTGCCCAGTACCACGCCGTCCCGTTCGGCCACCAACAGTTCGTGACCGGGCGTCTCCCCAATCTGCCGAAGCACTTCCCGGTAACGCTCCGGTGAGGGAGCGGCGCTGCGTTCCACGTCCGCCTGGGAAATCACCAGACCACGGTATAGATCGATGATGCGCGGCACGTCGGCTTCAACGGCCTGCCTGATGCTGATTTTACTGTTTGACGCTGCCAAGATTTCGCTCCCTCCGGGTATTATAGCGGCTGCAAACCAGGATGGGAATGGGGCATTGGGCTATGGGACGGTGTTTATTGGGGTTGCCCCATCCCCTTTATCCCCTTCCCCAGAGAAGGGGAATTTCTTTTCTTTTAAGGGGCTGCGCCCCTTGAACCCCGCTTTTGCCAGTGCCTTTTGTGGGCTACTGGTTCAGCCAATCTGGGTTGCTATGCCACAAAGATTCTTGAAAACCATCAGTCCTACGTACACGACGGTACTGTCCGGACTTTGTTCTCTTGTTCTTCAGTTCTAGCAATTGCTTTGTCATCTGCTCGTATGATATTGGGGAACGTGGTTTTACTAAAACGGAAAGGTGGTTTCGCCTTAAAGAAGTTGTCAACGAAGAGGTCGTGTTTCCATACAAACGGTCATATAAACCGTCCCCAGTATTCTCGAAACCAATTATTGCAGGCTCAGCATCAAAATAGAATTCCTCGTGATTATTGGTCAACACTAAATCAGCGCATTGCACGAGTTGAGTTTTTATCCATTCCACTCTTGGAACAGTTTTAAGCGCGGATGGCTCCATTAACAATATAAGCAAGGGCCGCCTACAAATTCGTATAAGAAAATCAACGTTCTTCCAAACATTCAGCGCGTGTACTTCTTGAATTTCATTCATCACGTTATAGATGACCAAGATATCAGTATTGGCAAGACTGTCGTGCTGTTTTACAAAATCCTGAAGACAATCTTTCCTTAAATCTACCGTTATTTCGTTCGGGATTACTGAAAGTTTAGAAAATTTTACTTTAAGCAACCTGTCAATCATGGTTTGCCTGTTTGAACTCCAGTCTCCAACTTTATCAATCAAATTTAATCTAAGCTTTTTGACTCGCTGAGACACTTTATTGTAATAAAGACATATCCCATATGATTCGAGTGCCATGCCCGCCCCAACAAGTGTCAACACCAACTCGTTGTTATAATTTTCTGGAACAGGCAAAACGGAGGGGTTTGCTGCCGCTACACGACTCATGTGTAGATAACTCAAGAGCGCATGCTGCTGCCCAAAGGCAGCAATGTATCCGGCCCTATTCTTTTTGGGTTTAAAGTTGATCCTTGAGGGGCTGCTACCATGATATCTGTAGGCTTCACGGACAGCTACCAGAGAGGCGCGTGTTTTCGCTATTAAGGAATCCGATAAGTAGTTTTTCGACGTTCCCCAAACACTGACAAGTATTTTCTCCAATGCTTCTGTGAAATTTAGTTGTGTTGCCTTTACCATCTTTACCCTTATGTAAATTATACCATAGGTAGCCAATAGACAATACCCCCCAAAACTTGAACCCACCCCACCCCCTCGCTTAGAATGTGGACATGGATATCAGAAAGGTGCGCCAATGAAACGCCAAACCGTGGAATTCCTGGCCTGCACGGTCTGCAAAGGTGGTCTCGAGTTGACGGTGACTCAGGAGGCCGGTGGCGAGGTCTTACAGGGCCAGTTGCACTGTGCCAAATGCCACCAGGATTACCCGATCGACGGCGGCATCCCGAATATGCTGCCTCCGGCGGACGGTCAGTCTGCGGAGTAGGTCACCCGGCTGGTCGGTGACTCCCAGACCTCAACTTTGTCCAGTTCCACGCCGGGTTCGCTGAGGCGCGGCGCGAGCGCTTGATAAACCGTGCGCGCGATATTTTCCGCCGAGGCGTTGATTTCGGTAAACGGCGGCACGTCATTCAGGCAGGTATGGTCGTAGGGCGCCATAATCTCCCGCAGGTGCTTTTTCAGCAGCGTGAAATCATAGGCCAGGTCGATATCATTCAACAACTGGGTTTTCAGCGTCACACGCACGCGGTAGCGGTGTCCGTGCAGGGCCTCGCAGCGTCCCTGGTAGCCCCTCAGGTAATGGGCGGCGTCAAATTCGTCTTCGACCGATACGCGGTACATCGTCCCCCTCCGGGTGCCACGGCGTCACGCCCTGGTCATCCAATAATTCGTCCTTGATCTGCCCGACCGTCTTTTTAAGCACCGGGTGCATCAGGTCAGGCGCGATCTCGCAGAGCGGTACCAACACAAAGGCGCGTCCGGCAGCCCTGGGATGCGGTATTGTCAGGTCTTCGGATTCGTAGATCAGGTCGTCGTAGAACAGGATGTCGACATCCATCACCCGTGGTTGGCCGTGACCGCTGACCCGCCCCAACCGCCTCTCGATGCCTTTAACCAGCGTCAACAGGAACTCCGGCGCCAGTAACGTCTGCACCTCGCAGATCAGGTTCAGGAAGCGCGGCTGCGCCTCGGTCACGTCGACGGGATCCGTCTCGTATACCCCGGAGACCCCCAGTACCCTCATCCGCTGTCCGATCAGGTCCAAGGCGCGGTCCAGGTTATGCTTACGGTCACCCACGTTCGATCCCAGGCTCAGGAAAACGGTAGCGCTGCCGCCGGGCATCATCACCTCACATTACTGTTCTTCATTCTATCACGCGCCAAAAATCGGGACAAACTACTTATGTAAAACCTTGCCAGTCTCCGGGCTTTCAGTTATGATAGGCTATCACTTGGGGGAATTATGCCGACCGAAGACAAAGAGATTAAAGCCGCGCAGCGCGCCGAACTGACGGCCCGTCGCCAGAGTGTGGCCAATATGGGCGGCGACGCCCAGGTTAAACGTCAAAAAGGCCGCGGCAAGATGACCGCCCGGGAGCGTATCGCTTACCTGCTGGACCCGGACAGCTTCCAGGAACTCGGCATGTTCGCCATCAACCGCGCCACGGAGCACGGTCTGGTACCCGCCGACGGTGTGGTCACCGGCCACGGCACGGTGAACGGACGCACGGTTTACATTTACGCGCAGGACTTCACCTGTGCCGGGGGCACCCTCTCCGAAACGCACGCCGCCAAGATCTGCCGAGTGATCGACCTGGCCACCCATAACGGCTGTCCGGTGATCGGCATTAACGATTCCGGCGGTGCGCGCATTCAGGACGGCGTTGACGCCCTTTCCGGTTACGGCAAGATATTCTATAAGAACACCCAGGCATCCGGCGTAATACCCCAGATCTGCGCCATCATCGGCCCCTGCGCTGGCGGCGCGGTCTACTCCCCGGCGCTGATGGACTTCGTCTTCATGGTCAAGGGTATCAGCTGCGCCTTCATCACCGGGCCGCGTGTGGTTAAAGCGGTGATGAGCCAGGAGATCGGCGAGGAGGAACTCGGCGGCGCGCTGGTGGTACAGCAGAAGGCCGGTGTCGCCTGCCGCTGTGAGGACAGTGAAGAGGAATGCCTCGATAGTATCCGTGACCTGCTCAGTTACCTGCCCTCGAACAACGCCGAGGTGTTGGCGGAGCAGGACGGGGGAGACCCGCCCGAACGCACCGACGATTATCTTTTCGACGTTTTGCCGGCCAGTTCCCGCCGTTCCTATGACATGCACCGCATTATTGAGCGCATCTTCGACTACCGACCGGAAGAGAAAAATTACTACGAGCTTTTCCCGATGTTCGCCGCGAACATGATAACCTGCTTCGGGCGACTCGGCGGCCAGAGCGTCGGCATCATCGCCAACCAACCGCGCAACCGCGCCGGGGCGATCGATATCGACGCCTCGGACAAGGCGGCCCGCTTCGTCCGTTTCTGCGACGCCTTCAACATCCCGTTGGTGACTATTGTCGACGTGCCGGGTTACCTGCCGGGCACGGATCAGGAATGGGGCGGCATCATCCGCCACGGCGCCAAGATACTCTACGCCTACGCCGAGGCCACCGTACCGAAGTTGACGCTGATCATACGCAAGGCTTACGGCGGCGCTTATTTGGGGATGTGCAGCAAAGACCTGGGCGCGGACTACGTATTCGCCTGGCCGTCTGCGGAGATCGCCGTGGTCGGCGCCGAGGGAGCCGCCGAGATCATCTACCGCAAGCAGTTGGAATCCGCCGATGACCGCGATTCTCTACTCGAAGAACTGGTCACCGAGTACCGGCGTGAATTCGCCAACCCCTACCGCGCCGCCGAACACCTGCACGTTGATGACGTGATTGACCCGGAAGAAACGCGCCAGACATTGATCCGCGCGCTCCAGATGTGCCGCCATAAGACAGAGGCGCGGCCCACCCGGAAGCACGGCAATATCCCGCTCTGATATATAGAGGTATTACTTGGCCAAAACGGTTCAACTGCCACTGACACCGGAAACTATCGCCGAACTGCATGCCGGTGATGCGGTGATCTTAAACGGCCCGGTCTACGCGGCGCGGGACGCCGCCCACGCGCGTCTCTGCGAAGCGCTCGACGAGGGGCTGGAACTGCCCTTCGAGATTTCCGGCCAGACAATCTACTACATGGGGCCGACGCCGCCCCGTCCCGGCCAGGTCATCGGGGCCGCTGGGCCCACCACCTCCAGCCGCATGGATCGTTACACGTTACGCCTGCTGGAAGCCGGGCTCAAAGGCAGTATCGGCAAAGGCAGCCGCAGCCCTGAGATACGCGTCGGGCTACAGGAGTACGCTGCCGTCTACTTCGGCGCTATCGGCGGCATTGGGGCGCTGCTTTCCCGCCACATTACCGCGGTCACCCCGGTGGCCTACGAAGACCTGGGGCCGGAAGCCATCACCCGGCTCGAATTAAGTTTCTTCCCGGCCACTGTAATCTACGATATTTATGGCGGCGACCTCTACCTGACGGGCCGGGACAACTACCGGCTGGAGTCATGAAAGAGTACGATTTTATCGTCATCGGCAGCGGCATCGCCGGGCTTTACACGGCGCTGCTGGCGGCCAGCGAAGGCAGCGTCCTGATCCTCACCAAGGGCCATATCGATGACTGCAACACCCGTTTCGCCCAGGGCGGCATCGCGGCGGCGATATCCATCGAAGACTCGATCGAGATGCATTTCGAGGACACCATCAACGCCGGTGACGGTCTCTCCGACCCGGCGGCGGTACGCCTGCTGGTGACCGAGGCCCCGGAACGCATCAGCGACCTGGTGAAACTGGGTGTCCCCTTCGACACTGACGGCGGCCAGATCGCATTAACGCTGGAAGCCGCCCACCGGGTGCCGCGCATCCTGCACGCCGGAGGTGACGCCACCGGGGCGCACATCGAGGGTACGTTGACCGCCCAGGTCCGCGGCGCCGGAATCCCGGTCATGGAAAACTACCTGGCCACCGATATTATTTTAGAGGACGGGCGCGTCCGCGGCGTGCGCGCGCTGAACAATTACAGCGGCGAGGTGCTGGAACTCGGTTGCCGCCACCTGGTGCTGGCCACCGGCGGCGCGGGGCAGCTCTTCACGGTGACCACCAACCCCTACGTGGCCACCGGTGACGGTGTGGCGCTGGCCTACCGCAGCGGCGCCCTGGTTATGGACATGGAGTTCTTCCAGTTCCACCCGACGGCCCTGATCTTACCGGGCGTACCGCCGTTTTTGATCTCCGAAGCCGTACGCGGCGAGGGCGCGGTGCTGCGCAACGCGCGCGGCCAGCGCTTCATGCCGGAGTACACCCCCCAGGCGGAACTGGCGCCGCGTGACGTGGTCACCCGCAGTATCGTCAGTGAGATGCACCGAACCGGCAGTGACCGCGTCTACATCGACGCCACCGCGTTACCGGCCAGCGTGATCACCACCCGTTTTCCCACCATCTACCGTTACTGTCTTGACCACGGCCTGGACATCACCCGCGAGCAGGTCCCCACCGCTCCCGCGGCGCACTACCTGATGGGCGGCGTGCGCGTCAACCGCTGGGGCCAGACCAGCTTACCCGGCCTTTACGCCGCCGGGGAGACCGCCTGCACCGGTGTCCACGGCGCTAACCGATTGGCCTCGAACTCGCTGATCGAGGTACTCGTCTTCGCGCAGCGCATCACCGAGGGTATCCGGGGGGCGATCCACGAACCGCTGACCGACGGATCTGCCGAAACACGCATTCTGCGCGACCGGGGTCACGCCAGTGACCTGGCGCCGCCGCCGGATCGCGCCACTCTGCAATCGCTGCTCTGGGAGAAGGCGGGCATCATTCGGGACGGCGCCGCGCTGAGCAGTGCGGCCACCACGCTGGCAGCCTGGCAGAACTTGCTTTCCGGGGCTGACGATCCGCTCTCCCACGAACTGGCCAACATGGTCACCTGCGGACGCCTGCTAACCGAGGCGGCGCTGGCGCGCACGGAAAGCCGCGGCGCGCATTTCCGTGCGGACTACCCGCGCCCGGACGCCGCCTGGGAACACCACGTGCAGCTCTCCAAATAGCCCGGAATCTACCCTCGCAAATTACCTGTCAGCCTCTTGCATTATGCCCACGGGCGTGGTATACTCCATGTTAATTGAACACTTTGGTGGAAGTGGGACGGGTTCCCACTTTTTTGTTGCTTGAAAATTTGTGGAGGCATCGGCAGGGATGAAGAGCGATTTCCTTATCGCGATTACCCAGCTTTCAGCCGAGAAGAATCTGCCTAAAGAGGTGGTGCTCGGTGCCGTGGAAGCGGCTCTGGTTTCGGCGTACCGGAAAGATAACTTTTCGGCGACCCAGAACGTCACGGTTAAGATCAACCCCTATAACGGCGGGGTTAGCGTCTGGGCTGGGAAAATCGTAGTTGAGAGCGTCACCGACCCCAGGGCCGAGATCTCTCTGAAAGACGCCAAAAAGATCAGTCCCGGCGCTAAGCTTGAGGACGAGATTACGATCGAGGCCACGCCTCACAACGCCGGTCGCATTGCCGCCCAGACCGCGAAGCAGGTCATTCTGCAACGCCTGCATGAGGCGGAGCACAGCGCCATCTACGAAGAATACGCCAACAAAGAAGGCGACATCATTACCGGCGTGGTACACCGCGTCGAGCCCAAACAGGTGCTGGTGGAACTGGGCCGCAGCGAAGCGGTAATGCCGCTCAGCGAACAGGTTCCCAACGAACGCTACCGCGTCGGTCAGCGCCTGCGCATCTACTTGGTTGAGGTAATGCGTACCCCCAAAGGCCCCAGGGTGATCGTCTCCCGCTCCCACCCGAACCTCTTGAAACGGCTCTTTGAGCTTGAGGTGCCGGAAGTTTTTAACGGCATGGTGGAGATTAAGGGCATCGCCCGTGAGGGTGGTTATCGCAGCAAGATTTCGGTGTCGGCAAAGCAGGAAGGCGTGGACCCGGTGGGTTGCTGTGTCGGACTGCGCGGCATCCGCATTCAGAACGTGGTCAACGAACTCGGCGGAGAGAAGATCGACGTCGTCAGTTGGTCCGAAGACCCGAAAATCAATGTCGCCAACGCTTTGAGCCCGGCCCAGGTACTCCGCGTGGAACTTGATCCATACGAAGAGGTCGCGGTGGTAGTGGTACCTGACCGGCAGCTTTCATTGGCCATCGGCAAGGAAGGCCAGAACGTGCGGCTGGCAGCCAAACTGACCGGTTGGCGCATCGATATCAAGAGCGCTTCCCAGGCGGAAGAAGAACGTCAGGCGCGCAAACCGGTCGCCACGGCCAAGACCGCCGAGGCAGAGACTGCCGAGGCAGCGCCGGAAACCGAGGCCGTCGCGGCGGCACCCGAGGCCGTCGCGGAAACCGAAGCCGTCCCGGTGGCCGAAGAAACCCCGGTCAGTGACGAAGCCCTGGCCGCCGCCGATGACCTGGAACTGGAACGCCTGCTTCAGGATGAAGAGGCAACTCAGGCAGAATCTGATACCGACGACGATGAAGACGAGGATGAAGAGGCGATCACCGCAGACCGGCTGAGCCCGCCGATCGCCTTTGACATGGGTATGGAACTGGACTCCGGCGCACCGGTGATGCGTTTCGCTGAAGACATATTCCCCACCATGCCCGGACGCAGTGACAGCAACCGCCCCAAGAAGAAGAAACGCGGCGGTAACAATAATGCCGGGCGCGGGCGGCGCTAACCAGCCGTCCCAAGCTCAACGGTAAGCCGTTGACGGCGGTGCTATGATAGATAAGGGAAGACGGTGATTAAAGCACGCCACATCCCACAGCGCAGTTGCGTCGTCTGCCGTGAGGTTAAGCCGAAACCGGAACTTAACCGTCTGGTGATCGGGATTGACGGCAGTTTGGCCCATGACGCCAGCGGCAAGGCGCCGGGACGCGGCACTTATGTCTGCCACGGCTGCCTGGAGCGGGAGATCAAGCGGGAGCGCCTGGAGCAGGTGTTGCGCGGCAAGATTAACCCGGCGGACCTGGCTAGAGTCCGTGAAGAATTAAAGAAACTGGCCCCCAGCCGGTAATATTTGAGTAACCCTGAAGGAGTCTGTTTTGGCGGCAACCAGTAAAAAAGCGGTGGCGCAAACGAAATCCGTGGAACTGCCACAGGAACTCAGCGTACACGAGCTTTCCGAACTGATGGGTGTCACCCCCGTATCGCTGATTAAGCAGTTGATGCGCGGCGGGGTCATGGCCAATATCAACCAGACTCTTGATTTCCAGATGGCTGGCAGACTGGCCACCAGCTTCGGTTACGAAGTCCGCATGAAACCGGCCGCCAAGCGCCAGGTAAACAAACGGCAGACCTTCGATGAGGTCGGCGTGACGTTCAAGTCCCGTCCGCCGGTGGTCACCATCATGGGCCACGTCGATCACGGCAAGACGCGCATTCTGGACGCCATCCGTAAGACCAGCGTAATGGAGAGCGAAGCGGGCGGCATCACCCAGCACATCGGCGCTTACCAGGTGCAGATCGAAGGCCATAAGATCACCTTCTTGGACACCCCGGGCCACGAGGCCTTCACCACCATGCGCGCTCGCGGCGCCAACATGACGGACATGGCGGTACTGGTAGTTGCCGCGGATGACGGCGTGATGCCGCAGACACTGGAAGCGATCGACCACGCTAAAGCGGCGGGGGTGCCGATTCTGGTGGCGATGAACAAAATGGACAAGGACAACGCCAACCCGGACCGCGTTAAACAGCAGCTCGCCGAAGCAGGTCTGCTGATAGAAGAATGGGGCGGCGACGTTATCTCGATACCCACCTCGGCCAAGAACAACGAGGGCATCGATAAACTCCTCGAGGCGATCCTGCTGATCTCCGAGATGGAAGACTTTAAGTCTGACCCGCGCCAGCCCACCGCTGGCGTGGTGATCGAGTCCAGCATGGACAAGCAGAAAGGCCCAATGGCCACCGTGCTGGTACAAAGCGGTATTTTACGCGTTGGGGACATCGCGGTGATCGACACCACCTGGGGCAAGATCAAAGCGATGTATGACTACACCGGCAAGCAGATCAAAAAGGCGGGACCGTCAACCCCTGCCCAGATATTGGGGTTGGAAAACGTCGCCCAGGTCGGTGGCCTGTTAAAGACCACGGGCAGCGAGCAGCAGGCCCGCAGCACAGTTTCCAAGCGCCTTGACGCGATCAAAGAACAGCGTCATTCCAGCCGCCTGCAGAACATCATGGACCAGATCAGCGCGGGCAAGATCAAGGACTTCACGCTGGTGCTCAAGGCAGACGTTCAGGGCAGCATCGAGCCGATCAAAACCTCGCTGGAGCAGCTTTCCAACAGTGAGGTCAAGGTGCGCGTGGTCCACAGCGGCACCGGTAACATCACCGGCAGCGACGTGATGCTGGCGGCCACCGCTTCCGGCTTCGTGGCCGGTTTCAACGTCACCGCGGAGACGGGCGCCAAGCGCGTCGCCGAGGTGGAGGGTGTCGATATCCGCCGCTACTCCGTGATCTACGATGTGATCGACGACGTCACCAACATCCTCAAGGGCATGGCCGAACCCACCTACGTCGATATTATCGACGGCCACGCCGAGATCAGAAATGTCTTCAGCACTTCCAAGAAGGGCCGCATCGCCGGTGTCTACGTCACCGAGGGCAAGATCACCCGGAGTGGTAAGGTCCGTGTGCTACGCGGCAAGGAAATTCTGGGTGTGACCACCGTCGCCGGCCTGAAACGCTTTAAGGATGACGCCAGTGAGGTCGCCGCCGGGTACGAATGCGGCGTCGCGCTGGTCGACTTCACAGACTTCAAAGAAAACGATATTCTGGAGTTCTACCACCGCGAAACCAAGTACGCCGCCTGAGGCCGCACTGCGGGGGAAACACCATGACAATCCGAATGCAACGGGTCAACAACCTGATCCGCCGTGAACTGGCACAAATCCTCTATCAGGACGTGAAGGATCCACGGCTGGGCAATTTCGTCTCGGTGAATGAGGTCAGCGTCTCTTCCGATCTGCGTACCGCCCAGATTTACGTCAGTTTCTTCGGCAGCGACGCGGAACAAAAGGACGCCCTGTTGGCGCTGAGCCAGGCCAGCGGCTTCTTCCACGGTGAACTGATGAAGCGTCTCAGCCTGCGCCGGGTTCCCGAACTAAAATTCCGCTGGGACGAATCAATCGAACGAGCAGCCCACATTTTTGATGTGATCGACCGGGTCAACCGGGACGACCCCGCCGGGTAGCCACCGCATGGACGCGGTAATCAACCTGGATAAACCGCTGGGTATGACCTCTTTCGGCGCCGTCGCCGTGGTCCGGCGGCTGACCGGCACCCGCAAAGTTGGCCACACCGGCACGCTGGACCCAATGGCCACCGGGGTACTGCCGCTCTGCCTGGGACGCGCCACCCGCTTTTCCCGCTACATGGTGGATACCGGCAAGACCTACCGCGCCACCGTCACACTGGGCGCCAGCACCACCAGCTATGACGCGGAAGGGGATGTCGTGGCGCGCGGTGACGCCAGCGCGGTGTCCCGTGAAGCGGTCACGGCGGCACTGGCGGCCTTCCGTGGTGACATCTTACAGACACCACCGATGCACAGTGCTCTGAAGCACCAGGGTCAACCACTTTACAAGCTGGCGCGCCAGGGCATCAGCGTCTACCGGGAACCGCGCCCGGTCAACGTCTACCGGCTGGAACTGACGGACTGGCAGCCGCCGGTCTTCACACTGGAAATCGACTGCGGTAAGGGATTCTACGTGCGCTCGCTGGCGCATGACCTGGGCCAGGCGCTGGGTTGCGGGGCCTTCCTCAGCGGGTTGGTGCGCCTGCGGGTGGGCAGTCTGCACCTCGATGCCGCCTGTAGTTTGGAATCGTTGGAGACTGCCGCCGCCAGGGATGACTTCGATGCACTGCTGCTGCCCGTATCCACGCTGGTTGAGGCGCTACCGCCGCTGGTGCTTGATGGCGCGCGGATAACCAGCCTGACACAGGGCAGCCGGATCGCCCTGGAAAGCAGCGAATCGCTGCCCGAAACCAGCCATTACCGTATTCTTAACACGGCGGGAATATTCATCGGGGTAGCACGCATGGAAGAGGAGAATCTGCTGCGGCCGGAACGAATCCTGGCCACCGGCGAATGATAGGCCGCGCCAAGGCGCTCCACGCTTGACAACCAGACTGCGCTAGCGGTATAGTTCAGACGGTCTGTGCCCCTTAAGGGGCACCGCTGAATTACGTTTAGGGGGAAACCTTTGGGTAAGATCAATGTCGCTGTCATCGGTGTAGGTAACTGCTGTTCGTCGCTGATCCAGGGCCTGCACTATTATAAGGACGCCAAGGAAGATGAGTTCGTCCCCGGACTGATGCACGTCGACCTGGGTGGCTACCATATTCGGGACATCAATATCGTGGCCGCTTTCGATATCGATAAGAACAAGGTCGGCAAGGACGTCTCCGAGGCGATCTACACGCTGCCGAACAACACGCTGAAATTCTGCGATGTGCCCAAGATGGACGTCAAGGTCAACCGAGGCATGACGCATGACGGCCTGGGCAAATATCTCTCCCTGATGATAGAGAAGGCCCCTGGCCCGACCGCTGACATCGTCAAAATCCTCAAGGAGACCAAGACGGACGTGGTCATCAACTACCTGCCGGTGGGTTCCGAAGAAGCCACCAAGTGGTACGTGGAACAGATACTAACCGCCGGTTGTGGCCTGATCAACTGCATCCCCGTCTTCATCGGACGGGAAAAATACTGGCACCAGCGCTTCGCTGACGCGGGCGTACCGGTGATCGGCGATGATATTAAATCGCAGGTCGGCGCCACCATCGTGCACCGCGTACTGACCCGCCTTTTCCGCGACCGCGGCGTGCGTCTGGAACGCACCTACCAGCTGAACTTCGGCGGCAACACCGATTTTTACAATATGCTGGAGCGCGAACGACTCGAATCGAAGAAGATTTCGAAGACTTCGGCGGTCACCTCCCAGTTGGATTACCAGCTGCCCGCAGGTGACATTCACGTCGGCCCCAGTGACTACGTGCCCTGGCTGCTGGATCGCAAGTACTGCCACATCAAGATGGAAGGCCGCACCTTCGGTGACGTGCCGCTGAGCCTCGAACTCAAGCTGGAGGTCTGGGACAGCCCCAACTCCGCCGGAGTGGTGATCGACGCCGTCCGCTGCTGCAAGCTGGCTTTGGACCGTGGCCTGAAGGGCGCCCTGATCGCACCGGCCTCCTACTTCATGAAGTCACCGCCGGTTCAGTACACCGACGACGAAGCGCGCCACATGTTAGAGGAATTTATTTCCAGCGGCGGGCCGGTGACCGAGGCTCCCCCAGTCGTCAAGCAAAAGAAATAGAC
>FLOH01000655.1_pt1 | contig 66940 bp, 66 predicted proteins | sample 756751 | NCBI WGS metagenome assembly FLOH01 (sample SAMEA4026879, study PRJEB14308) | marine metagenome | biome: coastal water; material: water | depth 74 m
GCGTCAGATGTGTATAAGAGACAGTATGCTTGCATGAAACTGCCGTTGGCGGCGGAATAAAGCATGGCGATGCCAATGGCTGCGGTGGCACAAACCAGGAACACGAATAGCCAATGAATCTGCCACAGTTTGCGACCGATTGAAAAATGCCTGTGGCTAAACCCATCATCGCCCATTGTCACCGCTCTCAGCCCCCCGTTCCGGGTGGTTTGGCAAGGATGGTAACTTTTTCCAAAATGGCCGGAGTGGGCGCCGGGGTGGGGGTCGACCCGCGCCGTTGCACCTCCATAAGAACATCCCGCGCAATGGGGGCCGCCACGCTGGAGCCGCCACCGCCGTGCCCGACCACCACGGATACCGCATAGCGTGGCTTATCCACCGGCGCAAAGCCCACGAACAACGCGTGATCGCGCTCCAACCAAGGCAAGTCCTTGTTTTTGACCACGCCTTGCTCGCGTTCACTCTTGCTGATACGGCGCACCTGGGCCGTACCTGTTTTGCCGCCCATTTCAAAGCCTTTTTCCTTTATCGCCGAGGATCGCGCCGACCCGTGCGGGCCGTTTACCACCTCGACCATGGCATTGCGCACGAAATCCAGATGGCGGGGCGCGACTTTGATGCGCGGCAATTCATCGGGTTGGCGCGGGAAAACGCCATTTTCGCCAATCACGTCACGGGTCAGATAGGGTGTTACCGCAAAGCCACCATTGGCCAGCCGGGCCGTCATCACCGCCAGTTGCAGCGGCGTCGTCAGCACAAAGCCCTGACCGATGCCCGAAATCAGGGTTTCGCCCACCTGCCAGCGCTTGCCGATGGTGGCGAATTTCCAGTCGCGAGTCGGCATCAAGCCGGCTTTTTCTCCGGGCAAATCAATCCCCAGCCGCTGCCCCAACCCGAAACGCCGGCCCATCGCCGCAATGGCATCAATGCCCGTGCGCTTGGCGATTTCGTAAAAATAGACGTCGCACGACTGGGCAATGCCCTGCTTCAAATCCATCCAGCCGTGCCCTTGTTTCTTCCAGCAGTGGAATGTCGCGTTGCCCAGATCCACAGACCCTTTGCAAAAAATCTTCTGACCCGGCGAAATCACGCCTTTTTCCAGCGCCGCCAGGGCAACCATCATCTTGAAGGTTGATCCCGGCGCATATTGGCCGGCGATGGCCTTGTTGCTGAGCGGGGATCTCGGGTTGGACGTCAGCGCCCGCCATTCCTCGACACCAAGCCCCTTGTTGAACGAGTTGGGGTCAAAACTTGGCGTCGATACCATCGCCAGAATCTCGCCCGAATGAACGTCAATGACGACGACCGATGCGCTTTCGTCGGCCAATCTCAGGGTGATCATCTCCTGCAATTCGAGGTCGATGGTCAACGCCACTTCCTGGCCCGGTTGACCTTCGGTTCGCGCCAACTCGCGAATAACGCGACCAAAGGCGTTCACCTCGACCTGACTGTTTCCGCCCGTTCCGCGAAGCGCCAGATCGTAAACCCTTTCAATTCCCGCTTTGCCAATACGAAAACCGGGAAGTTCCAACAAAGGGTCGCCGGACAGATCTTTTTCCGAGACCGCCGCCACGTAACCAAGAACATGGGCTGTGGATTCCGGGTAGGGGTAGTATCGGCTTTGCCCTTCGTCGATTGATATGCCCGGAAGATCCGGCGCATTGACCTCAATCCGCGCGACTTCTTCCCAATTGAGGTTCTCGCGCACGGTAACCGGCACGAAACTGCGTTTGCGCCGAACCTCGCGAAGGATGCGGCGCTTTTCGCCCTCGCCGACTTCAATGACGTCGCGCAAACGCTCCAGCGTGGCCTCGACATCACCGGCCTGCTCGCGAACCACGAGGACCCGATAATTCTGGCGGTTTACAGCCACCGGAAGGCCTCGGCGATCAACGACGTAACCGCGTGGGGGCGGTAGCAGCTTCAGATTGATACGGTTTTCGTCGGCCAGTGTCTTGTACTTGTCGGCCTCGATGACCTGAAGATAGTACATACGACCGACCAGGGCAGACAGCAGCAACGCCTTGCCGCCCGCCAAAATAGCCATGCGCCGATTGAAAAATTTATGGCGGTCCTGATCCCGATGCATGGTCGTCATTCCGCCTTCAAGAATGCCTGCTGCCAGCGAAGAAACACCCACGCCAGGATGGGAAAAAAGCCAAAGGTTAGCGCGTATTGGTGAACCAGCGCGCGCGGATCAACCAAGGCCCCGCTATAAGCCGAAATCAACGCCCAGCTCTGAGCTGCGGCCCCGGTGCCGACAATGGCGAACCCCAACCAGGTAATCATGAACGACTTACCCGCCAAAAACCGCCGCTGCCAAATGACAACACCATAGACACTGAGAAACACCAGCGCATGCACCCCCATGGGAACGCCGGAAAGCAGGTCGTGCAAAAATCCGATGATGAAAACGGCGTAGGCAGGCATCAAATCGGGTCGATAGATCGCCCAATGGTAAACGGCGATCAAGGCCAGGATCGGCGCCACCCGCGCGAAGCCCGGTATATGCAAAGGAATGACATTAAGCACAACCAGCAGCAACGAAAATCCGAACGGTGTCAGCCTGCGTGCCCAATGATCAAGCCGCAGCCAGATTGACGGTTTCATTGTGACTGAACGGCGGGCCTTGTCGCAACCGCCGGACCAGAGGGTACCCCGGCGTCAGTGTCGTAATCGACGACCCTGACATATTCAAGCCGGTCGGAAGCGACGAAGGGCTGAACGCCAATTCCGCGATCACTGACCGAAACGACGATCCCCACCGGAAGCCCTGCGGGAAAAGCGCCGCCGTCGCCCGAGGTGACGATGCGTTCGCCGGGCACAACGAAAACCCCCGCCGGCAGGTGCTTCAGGACCGGCCTGGCTGAGTTGTTGCCCGCAAGTACGGCCCGGGTGCGGCTTTGTTCGGTAATCACGGGAATGCGTGAGTTAAGATCGGTAATCAGTAAAACCCGCGAAGAACGTGAACCCACGCCGATAACCCGCCCGATCAGCCCATCACCGGAAACCACGGCCTGACCGCGAGCGACCCCGTCGCGCTCGCCCGAATTGAGGATCAAACTATGCGCAAACGCGCCCCCAGAATCGGCAATAACGCGGGCCGAAATATAAGCCTTGGCGTCGCGCGGAATAAAATTCAGAAGATCGCGCAGGGCTGCATTTTGCGCTTCAAGCTTGCGTCCCGCCGCCTGCCATTGCAAAAGCCGCGCGCGCTCCTCGCGCAGGCGGGCGTTTTCAACCCTAAGTGCCGCAAGTTCCCGAGCCTCGGTCACGATTTCGTTGACGGTGGCGATGGGGCGCGAGACAGCATCAAGGATCGGTGCAAATGCATCCGTCGCCTGGGCGCGGAATTGCTCTACCATCACAATGTCGGCTTTTCCCAGCATCATCAGGCCAAATGCCGCCACGATGAGGCCAAGATAAGCGAATCGGTGGGCGATACTTTTGATCGGCGCCGCGATCCGGTTAACTGAGTTTAAGTTCCGGTTCAACGCATCACTCTCGATTCCTCAGCAATCGAGACCCCATATGCGGAGTCCCAACCATCTAAGGATTGCCTGTAAAGTCTTAAGATATACTTTAACTCGTGCCGATGGAAGTTTTGTAGTGCCTTAGTACATCGTCATTAAGACATTTTTCAGGCGCTTTATTTCTTCCAGTGCCCTTCCGGTTCCCAGGGCGACACAGGTCAGCGGATCGTCGGCGATGGATACGGGAAGACCCGTGGCGTGCCGCAGCACGTAATCCATGTTGCCCAGCAACGCGCCGCCGCCGGTCAGCACGATACCCTTGTCCACAATATCGGCCGCCAGTTCCGGTGCGGTATGTTCAAGCGCCACTTTCACGGTTTCGATAATGGCGCCAACCGGTTCGGCCAGACTTTCGGCGATCTGGGCCTCGGTCATCAGCAATTCCTTGGGCACGCCGTTCATCAGGTCGCGACCCTTGATTTCCATGGTCCGCCCTTCGCCGTCTTCGGGCGGGCAGGCCGATCCGATGGATTCCTTGATGCGCTCAGCACTTCCCTCGCCGACCAGAAGGTTATGATTGCGGCGAATGTAGGAAATGATGGCTTCGTTCAACTTGTCGCCACCAACGCGCACGCTTCGGGCGTAAACGATACCGCCAAGGGACAAAACCGCAACCTCGGTGGTACCGCCGCCAATATCAACGACCAGCGATCCGGTCGGTTCGGTCACCGGCAGGCCGGCGCCAATGGCGGCCGCCATCGGTTCCTCGATCAGGTAGACCTTGCGCGCGCCCGCACTTTCCGCCGATTCCTGAATAGCGCGGCGTTCAACCGCCGTTGATCCCGACGGCACGCAAATCACCACCAGCGGGCTGGCAAAGCTGCGCCGATTGTGGACCTTGCGGATGAAATACTTGATCATCTCCTCGGCCACCTCGAAATCGGCGATGACGCCGTCGCGCAGAGGCCGGATAGCGGTGACGTTGCCGGGCGTACGGCCCAGCATCATCTTGGCCTCTTCACCGACCGCCAGAACCTGCTTTTTGCCTTTTACTTCTTGAATCGCCACGACCGAGGGCTCGTTCAGAACGATCCCCTTTCCCTTTACGTAAACAAGGGTGTTGGCGGTTCCCAGGTCGATGGCCATGTCGGCCGACAGGAAGCCAAACAGACTGGAAAACATTGATCCTCACAAACCAATAAACGGATGCCCCAACCAGCACCGGTGCGCCATACACCGGTACCGTTGGGAACCTTTATAATAGACACATACCGAGGCCGCTAGCCCGGATTTTATTTCAATCCCTAACTCTATGTGGAAATCGCGGTCGGTTCCGTTTTTTCCCGCTTAACCAGAAGCTTGTTCAAAGCGTTCAAATAGGCTTTCACCGAGGCCACCATGGTGTCGGTATCGGCCCCCTGTCCGTTGACGGTTTTGCCTCCTTCGCCAAGGCGCACAGTCACTTCGGCCTGAGCGTCGGTGCCGTGCGTGACCGCATGAACCTGATAAAGTTGCAGCCGGGCGTCATGCGGAAACAACTCCTTCACGCAGTTAAACGCCGCGTCCACGGGGCCGTCGCCGGTGGAGGCGCACGATTTCACCTCGCCGTCGATTTCCAATTCCATTTCGGCTTTGGGCGGGCGGTGCTTGGTTCCGCACAAAATTTCCAGCGAAACCATTTGCAAACGGTCGTTGGTGCGCACCACCTCGTCATCGACCAGGGCGACCAGGTCGTCGTCGAAGACCTCTTTTTTCATGTCGGCCAGATCTTTGAACCGCTTGAAGGCGATTTGCACGGCGTTGTCGCCCAAATCGTAGCCCAGCTCCTTCAACTTTTCGCGGAATGCATGACGGCCCGAATGCTTGCCGAGAACAATTTTCGAGGCGCTGAGACCGACCGATTCCGGGGTCATGATTTCGTAAGTCTGGGCATTTTTGAGCATCCCGTCCTGATGAATGCCCGACTCATGAGCAAATGCATTGGCCCCGACAATGGCCTTGTTGGGCTGAACCACAAAACCGGTCACGGTCGATACCAGACGCGAGGCCTTCATGATGTGTTCGCTGGTAATGCTGGTGCTAAAGGGTGCGACATCCTGACGGGTTTTCAGGGCCATGACAATTTCTTCCAGAGCCGCATTCCCCGCCCGCTCGCCCAGGCCGTTGATGGTGCATTCCACCTGACGCGCGCCAGCACCCACGGCGGCCAGCGAATTGGCCACCGCCAAGCCCAGATCGTTATGGCAATGGACCGAAATGATCGCCTTGTCGATGTTGGGCACCCGGTTGAACAGCATTTCGATGGTGGCGCAGAATTCGTTGGGCAGCGCATAACCGACCGTATCGGGGATGTTGATGGTTCCGGCCCCAGCTTTGATCGCGGCCTCGACACACCGGCACATAAAATCGTGCTCGGTGCGCGAACCATCCTCGCACGACCATTCGACATCGTCGGTATAGCGCCGGGCATGGGTAACACTGTCGATGACCGCCTGATAAACCTGCTCGGGCTCCATCTGCAGTTTGTGCTTCATGTGCAGCGGGCTGGTCGAAATGAAGGTGTGGATGCGCCCGCGCCTCGCCGGGCGAATGGCCTCGGCGGCGCGGTCGATGTCGCCTTTGGTGGCCCGCGCCAGACCGCATACCACCGAATTCTTCACCACCTTGGAGATTTCGTGGACGGCCTGGAAATCTCCCTCCGATGCGATCGGAAATCCGGCCTCGATGATATCGACACCCATTTCCTCGAGAACCAGGGCGATACGCAATTTTTCATCGAGGTTCATCGAGGCACCCGGCGATTGCTCGCCGTCGCGCAAGGTGGTGTCGAAGATATAAACGTGATTTGAGCTACTCATTTTAAACTGGTCCTTCCTGATCGAATTGCAGACTGGCCTGATCGAATTGCAGACATGTTGTGGCTGCGTATCTCCCCTGAACGATTGTCACGACGTGACGGGTGCGCTCAGGGGCAGGTAAGTCGCAGAAGGCCGTTTAGCTGAGTTAGAGCGAGGGGCGCGCGTGCGGAAGCGGAACAGACCGGCTGGTCCGAGCCAATTGTCGAAACGGCAATGTCAAAACCTGACGGCACGTCTTGCTCCGCAAATATCCAAAGTTCGCTGCCAAAAATAACAATCACCCTATAACACAGCATTTAAATCAGGCGTTAGCGCAAATTTACAAGGGAAATGGCTAATTCTTTGTTAATCGGCGTTCATTATCAGACAAGAATTTCAGCGTAAGTCCAGAGCAATACAGTTCACCGGTTCCCGACAAAAAACCATATTTGGGTTTTCCAATCTCCGCCTCGCCCATTGCCAAAAAAGCTGTTAATGGCATAAATGCCCTCTTGATTTAGGCGCGACGGATCTACCGCGTGCGTATTAGCCATAATTTCGGCTTGGCTGCCACGCGCCCGCCATTGAACCGGCCCAATAACGAAACGCTTACCACTCGGCGACACGATTTCAAAAGACGAGTCGATGGTATCACCCGGTTGCAACATAAGAGCGGTCGCGATAAACACCGGTTCCCCCAACGCGAATTCGTTTTTGAAATTGGCTATCCACGCGTCCAAATCCGCCGACCCTTTTAAGTTCCCCTCGGCGTTCAAGGACAACATGCCCCTGTATGTCTTGCTTTCAATTTGAGTTATGACAGGCGAATATGCCCGGAACACGGATTTTCAAAGCAGGTATGTCAAATCCGAATGTGGTGCCATGGCAATCCTGTCTTTGACAGCCTCCATGACGAATTCGTGCTGAACGGCGTTGCTGCCCAGGGACCATACGGCCGAACTGTTCAGCACCAGATCGGGAATATTTTTCTGGTCGTAGCGGCTAAGAATACGCTCCCTTTCCGCCTCGCGCTTTGTATTTCGCTTGTCGCGTGAAGCAAAGAACGCGATATCCTCGGTGCCGAATTTTCCGCTTTCAAGGCTTTTGGAAACGAAGTCGATGATTTTATCCGCATAACGACTGTCGCCCGTCGCAAAACTTACGCCCCACAGCACATCGAGATCGACACCAACGGTAATCGGCAAGGACGTCAGGCCGTGATCATCTTCGGAAGGCCCGTTTCTTTCCTTGGCAAGCCTCAGGCAAACATCAATCAAATCCTTGAGGTTGTCCGAATAGGGATGGGAAATCCACTCTGCCACCCGCTCGGGATGACGTTCGAAAAGCGCCGTCAAAAACCCAATGACCGGCGGGCGGGATTTGAAGTCATTGGGTTCCACCCACCCCGAAGCATCGAAAAACCGCAAGGTATCGGGCAGGCCGTCGAGGTCGGGGTTTTTGTAGAAGTAGGTAAACCGGTCCTCTTTGGCTCCCTGCGCAGCCGCCTCAGACGAAACTACGGCGGAAAACCCGCAAACAAAGAAAGCCACCAGCAAACCGGCACAAGCAAATTTCAATCCGTCTCGCGCCTCCCCCAACAACCCCATACCAACCTCCTCCGCGACAGGACAATTCAGAATTGTATAGCGTGAAAGACTTGGCAAAAACAGGGGAAATCGCTCACAAGAAAGAGCGGGGGGTATTCGAGAATCAGGGTTTGAATTCGTTAGCCATTAAGTGGTCCAATGGTCTTGAACACAATCTTGGTGGATATCGGCGATGAGGCCCGTTCTTGCAGCTGTTTTTCGCGATTTCATTTGTTTCACAGTTCTTTTCATCGCCATCACGGCCTTCGTGTTTTCCACGCCAAGCTTCGCCGGAGAATGGGATGCCTGCAAGAAGGTGTTTTCGCAAAAGCGGCCAATAAATGAGTTGCCTATGTACGGATTCCGGGAAAAAACAGCGGCGCAAAAAAACGCTGACAACAAGTTCATAAAAAAGGCCTACGAAATCGGGACCCGCGAAAAGGCAGTCCGCGACGCCAACCGCAGCGGTTGGAAATTCTTGAACAAGAAAGATATGAAAGCGGCCATAAAACGATTTAATCAGGCGTGGCTATTGGACCAAACCAACGGTGACGCCTACTGGGGTTTCGCGACCATCGTTTCCGACCGCGATAGAGACCTCGCGTGCACCGAAGTATTGTTCGAAAAAGCTGCGGATATTCTTCCGAACAATATCGGATTGGAAATAGACCTCGCCTTATTTCAGGGGCGCAGGGGTGACCACGCAAAATCCGTTCGATTACTCCTGAAGGTGGCTGAAAAACACCCCAACGCCCAAGGTCTCCATCGATTTATCTCGATGGAATACTTCCGTCTAAACGACTTAAGAAAATCCCTCCATCACGCCACCATCGCCCGCAATCAGGGCGACAAAAATGTATCTGCCGAACTTATCAAGATGCTGACCTGCGGCGTAAAAATGATGGACGAAGGAAAATCGGAGGCGGAAATTTCGGTCGCCTGCGCGCCATAGGCGACCCGGTTCGCTCGACAAAAAAAGGGCGGAGGATTTTCCCCCGCCCTCTTCGCGATCACGCGCCTTCGTGAAAAGCGTTTAGTTCTTTGACTTGTCGACCAGGCGGCCTTCGCCGATCCAGGGCATCATGGCGCGCAGTTTGGTGCCGACTTCCTCAATGGGATGGGCGGCGGCGCGGCGGCGCATGGCCTTGAATGAAGGCTGACCAGCCTGATTTTCGAGCATCCAGCGTTTGGCGAATTCGCCCGACTGAATGTCGTCCAGGATCCATTTCATGCGTTCTTTGGTGTCTTCGTCGATGATCTGCGGTCCGGCAACGTAATCACCGTATTCCGCCGTGTTGGAGATGGAGTAACGCATGTTGGCGATACCACCCTCGTAGATCAGATCCACGATCAACTTGACTTCGTGCAGGCACTCGAAATAGGCCATTTCCGGCGCGTAACCGGCTTCAACCAAAGTTTCATAACCAGCCTGGATCAGGGACGTCAGGCCGCCGCACAGGACAACCTGCTCGCCGAACAGATCGGTTTCGCATTCTTCCGTGAAGGTCGTTCCGATAACGCCCGAGCGACCGCCGCCTAAAGCACTGGCGTACGACAAACCAACTTCGTGGGCATTGCCCGAAACGTCCTGTTCCACGGCCAGCAGGCAGGGCACACCGGCACCGCGTTCGTATTCGGCACGCACCGTGTGGCCGGGGCCTTTCGGCGCAACCATGAAGACATCGATGTCGGCGCGCGGTTCGATCAGACGGTAATGAATGTTGAAACCATGGGCAAAACCAAGGGCCGCACCCGGCTTCATGTTGGCATGAAGTTGGGAGGCGTAGATTTTGGCCTGAATTTCGTCGGGCGTCAGAACCATGACGACGTCGGCCTGCTTGGCGACTTCGGCGGCGCTCATGACTTTGAACCCGGCGGCCACAGCCTTATTCCAGTTATCGCTGCCTTCCATTTCGGCGATGACGATATCGGTTACGCCCGAATCCCGAAGGTTCTGGGCATGGGCATGACCCTGGCTGCCGTAGCCGAGAATACCGACAATTTTGGACTTGATCAGATTGACGTCGGCGTCCTGATCGTAATACACGCGCATAGTTTGATCCTTTCGTAAATCTTCCTTGGATTTTTCTGCAAGCAGGAAAAAGTTGTGGTTACAAAGCAGCCGTCCCGCGGGAAATGGCGACGGTTCCGGTGCGTGAAACATCGACCAGACCGAGCGGCTCCATTAGCCGGATAAAGGCATCGAGTTTTTCCGTCGCGCCGATGATTTCGAACACGAAGGATTCGTTAGTGCTGTCAACAACATGGGCACGGAAAATATCGGCAATCCGCAAAGATTCAACGCGGGCTTCGCCGGTTTCGCGAACCTTGACCAGGGCCATCTCACGTTCCACAAGGTCGCCTTCCGTGGTCAGATCGCTGATCCTGTGGACCGGCACCAGCCGGTCCAGCTGGGCCTTGATCTGATCGATGATCATTTCGGTTCCCGATGTCACAATCGTAATGCGCGAAAGGTTTTCGCGCGCGTCGACTTCGGCCACCGTAAGGCTTTCGATATTGTAGCCCCGCCCCGAAAAAAGGCCGATCACGCGGGCCAGAACACCGGGCTCGTTTTCAACCAGAACCGCGATGGTGTGGAAACTTATTTTACTGTCAGGTGCAATCATCAGTCTTGCCCTATCTTTATTCCGGGGTGCGTATACACCCTTAGTATGAATTCGACAATCTTAACGGCCCCAAACGCTGGGCCCAAGCTTATGTAAGCCCAAGCTTATGTAAGCCCAAGCTTATGTAAGCCCAAGCTTATGCAAGCGTAGGCTTATGCAAGTGCGGCCTTAAGCGAGTACGACGTCGCCGTCGCTTTCCATCGCCTCATCCTTTGGGCCAAGCAACATCTCGTGATGCGCCGCACCCGCCGCAATCATCGGATAGACGTTCTCGGTCGGATCGACCAGGACATCGAGTATCACCGGCCCGTCATGGGCCAGCATTTCCGCAATGGCCGCATCCAGATCACTCGGCTTTTTCACCCGTATGCCCTTGATGCCGAAGGCGTCCGCCAGCTTTACAAGATCCGGTTCCGACTCGATCACGCTTTGCGACAGACGCCCCTCATAGAAGAGATCCTGCCATTGGCGCACCATACCCATGCGGCTGTTGGAAAGATGCAGCACCTTTACCGGAAGTTTGTACTGCGCCACGGTGGCAAATTCCTGAATGTTCATCATCAACGAACATTCGCTGGTCACGCAAACAACCAACGCATCCGGGTTGCCGATTTGCGCGCCCATCGCGGCAGGCAGGCCGTAACCCATGGTGCCCAAACCACCCGACGTCATCCATCGGTTGGGGTTGTCAAAATGGATATACTGGGCCGCCCACATCTGGTGTTGCCCGACATCGGTGGTAACGAAGGGGTCTTTGTCCTTGATGGCGTCATACAGGCGGTCCACCGCGTATTGCGGTCTGGCAACCTTGCCGTTCTTGCGATACGCAAGACACTTCTTGGCCCGCCATTTGTCGATCTGTTTCCACCACGAACCCAGCGCTTTTTGGTCGGGCTTCACCTGGGTCGATTTCCACACCTTGATCATATCTTCAAGAATGTGCCCGGCGTCGCCGACGATGGGGATTTCGACCAGGACGTTCTTGTTGATCGAGGATTGGTCGATATCAACGTGGATTTTCTTGGCATCGGGCGCAAAGGCATTAAGCCGCCCGGTCACCCGGTCGTCGAACCGCGCGCCGATGTTAATCATCACGTCGCAATCGTGCATGGCCATATTGGCTTCATAAGTGCCATGCATGCCCGGCATTCCGACATACCGTTTGTCAGACGCCGGAGCCGCCCCCAGACCCATCAGGGTCAGGGTGAACGGGAAGCCCGAAAGTTTGACCAGATCGGTCAAAAGCTTGCAGGCGGCCGGACCCGAATTGATGACGCCGCCACCGGCATAAATGATCGGACGCTTGGCCGAGGCCATCAACTTGACCGCCTCTTGAATGGCCGTGATGTCGCCCTTCACCTTCGGCTTGTAGCTGCGATGGCGCGACGCCGAACGCACGGTATAAGCGCCCAGTCCGGTAATCACATCCTTGGGCAGATCAACGACGACCGGGCCGGGACGACCGTTTCTAGCCACGTAGAATGCCTCGTGAAGGGTCCGCGCCAAATCATCAATGCTACGCACCAGATAATTATGCTTGGTGCACGAACGCGTAATGCCTGTCGTGTCGGCTTCCTGGAATGCATCGTTACCGATCAAGCTGGTCGGCACCTGACCGCACAGGCAAACAAGGGGAATGCTGTCCATCAGCGCGTCGGTCAGACCGGTGACGGTGTTCGTAGCACCTGGACCTGAGGTCACCAGAACCACGCCAACCTTTCCCGTCGATCTGGCATAGCCTTCCGCGGCATGCATGGCGCCCTGTTCGTGACGCGGCAGAATGTGACGAAGCCTGTTCTGCCGATAAATTTCGTCGTATAGCGGAAGGGTTACACCGCCGGGGTACCCGAATACGACGTCGACGTCTTGGTCCTGCAGGACTTTCAAGACAATCTCCGCTCCGGTGTACAATTCCTTTGGCATTTGAAATTTCTCCTTCCGAGTAAAAAATGCGACCGCTTTTCCCTAATCAGAAATCAGGCCCGGAAACGAACGCCTTGGAAAGCCGCCCGTCCCGAGCCGACCCGGCCACGAGAACGCGCAAGCTAATCAATTAGGATTGCGCGGTCAACAGAAACTGACGAATAAATGAAAAGATTTTTTTATTCTGGCTTTCCGAATATTGCGCAGATACCACGTATGATCCCTCAACTTGGTGGCGCAACCACGTAAACTGGCGTTTCGCATATTGGCGGGTGCCGCGCGTTGCCATATCAACCGCCTGTTCAAGGGTCGAGTCCCCCTTCAAATGGCGGATCAGTTCCCGTACACCCAAGGCCTTCATCGCCGGAACTGCGGGATCAAGGCCAAGGGCCATAAGGGCGCGCGCCTCGTCCAGCGCGCCTTCTTCCATCATGCGGGCGAAACGGGCGTCGATGTTCGCATAAAGGGCGGCGCGCGGCGGCATCAGGACGATGGTGGCGAAAACCCCTTCGATAGGCGGGGTGCTTGGATGCTCGGCCTGCCATTCCTTCAGGGTCCGGCCCGTGGCAAGGGCGACCTCGAAGGCCCGGATCAAACGCTGGGTATCTCCGACCGGAAGTTCGGATGCGGCCAGCCCATCAAGTGCAGCCAGCCGTTCGCGAAATTCCTGCCCGCCCAACTGCGTGTGCAGAGCGCGGGCACGGGCTCTTATGTCATCGGGAATTTCCGGGACCGGGGCCAAGCCTTCGGTCAACGCCTTGATATAAAGCCCGGTTCCGCCCGTAAAGACCGGAATGCGGCCCATGGCGCAAACTTCGGAAACGGCTGCGCTTGCCAGTTCCAGCCAGCGCCCGACCGAACAGACCTCAGCCGCCGATAGACACCCGTAAAGCAAATGGGGAACGCGCGCAGTTTGCGCAAAGCGGGGCCGCGCCGAGAGAATATCCAGCTCGCGGTAGACCTGCATGGAATCGGCGTTGACAACGGCACCGCCAAATTGCTCGGCAACATCCATCGCCGCTTGCGACTTGCCACCAGCCGTCGGCCCGGCAACGACAATGATTGGTGGCCCGGCCACTGACTAATCCAGCATTAACGCGACCAAGCCGTCGGCGAGTTTTGGCTCGAACCAGGTTGACTTGGGCGGCATCACCTGACGGGCGTCACTGACGTCGATCAGGTCTTCCATGGATGTCGGGTAGACCGCGAAGGCCACCGCCGCATCGCCGCAATTGACCCGACGCGCCAGTTCGCCAAGCCCCCGGATACCGCCGACAAAGTCAATGCGCGGATCAAGGCGCGGATCGCCAATGGCCAGCAATGGTTCCAAAATAAAATGGGTCAGCAGGCTGATATCCAGGCCCGCGACGGCATCCCCGTCGATGGGAGCCGGAACGTCGCACACGGCCAAACGATACCATTCGCCGTCCAGATACATGCCAAATTCGCGCGCCTTGCCCGGTCGTGCCTCGCCAGAAACCTTTTCCACAAGGAAGTGCTTCTCGAGACGGCTCAGAAGGTCAGCGGGAGCGAGGCCGTTCAAATCGGTGACGATGCGGTTGTAATCGAGAATTCGCATTTCATCGGACGGAAAGACAACGGTCAGGAAGGATTCGTACCACTCGTCGCCGCGCGGATCGTCGTTGATCGCGCGCCGGGATGCGGCCACGCGCACAGCCGAATTCGACCGATGATGCCCATCGGCCATATAAAGGGCTTCTTCGCCCTCGAAAGCGTCTTGCAGACCCTTGATCGCGCTGCGCTCCGACACCACCCAAATCGAATGTTGAACACCGTCCATGGAAACGTCCAGATCGGGCGCGGCCGTTGTCTGGGCTTCAATAATTGACTTGATGGCGGCATTGGGGCGATGGGCCACCATGACCGGCCCGGTATGGGCGTTGACGGCCTGAATCTGGCGCACCCGGTCGTCTTCTTTGGAGGGACGGGTCAGTTCGTGGCGGCGAATACGCCCGGTGTCGTAGGCATCAACCGACGCCGCCCCGACGATGCCGGTTTGCACGTGCTCGCCCATAGCCAGCCGATAAATATAAAAGCAAGCTTCCGGGTCGCGGCGCATGACGCCGTTTTTTATCAATGCGGCGAAATTCTCAGCTGCCTTGGCGTAGACCTCGGGTGCGTAAACGTCGGTGTCCGCCGCAAGATCGATTTCCGGTTTCGAGACGTGAAGGAAACTAAGTGGTTTGCCCTCGGCACGCACGCGCGCTTCTTCGCTGTTCAAAACATCGTAAGGGGGTGCGGCAACATCGGCCACGGTATCGGTGCTTGGTCGAAGGGCGGGAAACGGTCGCAACAGAGGCAAAACCACGGTATTCGTCCTTAAGAAGTTTGGGCGACGGCCAGCGCGCCAACCGTCGCCCTATTGTTCAGACCCGAGAGGCGGATCAATCCGTCGATGGCAGACCGAGCATGGAGCGTTCCAGCGCCGCGGCGTCGTGTTCGTGGTCTTCCAGTTTGCCGGCGAAATAGTCCATATACGCCTGCATGTCGAAGTGACCATGGCCGGAGAAGTTGAAGAAGATGGTCTTACCGACGCCTTCCTCCTTGCACTTCACCGCCTCGTCGATGGCCGCCTTGATGGCGTGGGTGGTTTCGGGCGCGGGCATGATGCCTTCGGTTTTGGCAAACAGGACACCCGCCGCAAAGCACTCGTTCTGATGATAGGCGCGCGGCTCGATAAAGCCGAGATCGGTCAGGTGACTAACCTGAGCGGACATGCCGTGATAGCGCAAGCCACCGGCGTGAATGCCCGCCGGAACGAAAGACGAACCCAGGGTCAGCATCTTGATCAACGGCGTGTGATGGGCGGTATCGCCGAAATCGTAGGCGAACTTGCCGCGTGTCAGCGTCGGGCAGGCCTTGGGTTCGACGGCGATCACCTTGACATCACCCTCGCCGCGCAACATGCGGCCAATGTATGGGAAGGCGGCGCCGGCAAAGTTAGAGCCGCCACCGGCGCAACCGATCACGATGTCTGGCGTGTCGCCAGCCATATCAAACTGCTCGAAGGCTTCCAGCCCGATAATCGACTGGTGCAGCAGAACGTGATTGAGAACGCTGCCGAGCGCGTACTTGGTGTCGTCACGCTGGGCTGCCATCTCGACGGCTTCGGAAATGGCCATGCCGAGGCTGCCGGTCGAATCCGGATCTTTCGCCAAAATCTGGCGACCCGCTTCGGTTTCGGTGCTGGGGCTTGGCACGCAGCGCGCACCGTAGCTTTCCATCAGCGCCCGGCGATAGGGCTTTTGCTGATAGCTGATCCTGACCATGTATACATCGACCGGAAGGCCAAACAATGATCCCGCGAAGGCCAGGGACGATCCCCACTGGCCAGCGCCGGTTTCCGTGGTCAGGCGCTTGACGCCTTCTTCTTTATTGTAGAAAGCCTGCGCCACAGCGGTATTGGGCTTGTGGCTGCCGCTCGGGCTGACGCCTTCGTTCTTGAAATAGATCTTGGCCGGAGTATCCAGGGCCTTTTCCAGGCGACGGGCGCGGACCAGCGGCGACGGGCGCCAAATCTTGTAAATGTCACGCACCGGATCGGGAATTTCGATCTCGCGTTCGGTGCTGACTTCCTGGGCGATCAAGGCCATGGGGAACAGCGGAGCCAAATCTTCCGGCCCAATCGGCTGAAGCGTACCCGGATGAAGAACGGGCGCCAACGGCTCTCGAAGATCGGCGTTAATGTTGTACCAAAACTTCGGAATGCGATCCTCCGAGAGAAAATATTTTGACGTACCGCTCATGACTCTCCCCTTTAATTGGATTGTTCGGCTTTCAAATACGCCGAATTATTAGCCCGGCTGCAAACAAATTTCCATACAGAACAACAAAAAAGGAGCGTCCCCAACCGGAGACGCCCCAAAATAACCACCCCTGAACGCCCAAAAGGCGTTAACTTTTGGCGATACGAACGGCGACGAAGCGAAGTCGTCCTTGTCCATCGATCAAAAGCAGGACCGACTTGCGGCCCGATTTGTCCGCCGATTTCACCAACTCATCAACCTGATCGGGGCCGGTTACGTCTTCCTGGCTAACCTCGACGATCACGTCACCGGGGCTGATCCCCTTTTCGGATGCCGGGCCGCCCTCGGCAATGGCCGTAACCACCAGCCCCTTGGTATCTTCACCCAGCTCGAACTGCTGACGAAGCGCGTCGGTGATGACGGCCAAGGTCATACCCAGTGCATCAATGGCCTTTTCAGCGCCACCTTTGCCCGTTTTCGGTGCCTCATCGGTCGTCGCCGCGACTTGCGCGTCGTCCGGCTCCAGTTCGCCGACGGTAACCTGAACCGTCAATTTCTTGTTGTTTCGCCACAGGTTTACATCGACCGTTTTGCCAACGCCGGTATCGGCCACAATGCGCGGCAAGCGGCGCATCTGCGAGACTTCCTTGCCGTTGAATTCCAAGATCACGTCACCGGCTTCGATCGTGGCTGTTTCAGCCGGTCCGCCCTTGATCACACTGGCCACCAGCGCGCCCTTGCCCTCTTCCAGGCCAAGGGTTTCGGCAATCTCGTCGGTCACCGTCTGGATGTGAACACCAAGCCAGCCACGCCGCACAGTGCCGGTTTCGATTAACTGGTTCACCACCGATTCGGCAATGGAACTGGGAATGGCAAATCCGATGCCGATGCTGCCACCCGACGGCGAATAGATCGCGGTGTTGATACCAACAACGCCGCCGTCCAGATCAAACATCGGCCCACCCGAATTGCCGCGGTTGATCGAGGCATCGGTCTGCAAAAAATCGTCATACGGGCCGGTATTGATGTCGCGCCCGCGGGCTGAAATGATACCAGCCGTAACCGTGCCGCCAAGGCCGAACGGATTCCCGATCGCCACAACCCAATCGCCGACGCGCATTTTATCTGAATCGCCGAACGAAACGGCGGGCAAATCCTTGTCCGTCTTGACCTTCAGAACCGCAAGATCGGTTTTGGCGTCGCGCCCGATCAGTTCGGCATCCAGGCGCGTGTCGTCTTGCAAAATGACGGTGATTTCCTCGGCATCCTGAATGACGTGGTTGTTGGTCACGACATAACCGGAAGCGTCAATAATGAACCCCGATCCCAGCGAGGTCGCTTTGCGCTTTCGCTGTTTAGGCTGATTGCGGTCGAAAAACTCTTTAAAGAATTCCTCGAACCCCGGCGGAAGCTGCGGCGTCTCGGGGCCGGAACGTCCCTGCACGGTCTGTGTCGTCGAAATATTGACGACCGCCGGAAGCAGTTTCTCGGCCAGATCGGCAAAACCCGCGGGCGGAGCCTTTGCCTGGGCCGCTACGGCCGCCAGCAACAACGCCAACGCCAGGAAGGTGGAATAAAGCCATGCCAGGGGAAAGACCCCGGTCTTTGCGCGGCTAACGGTTTGAACCGTGCGCGCCTTTTCAATACGGGTATTAATCACGTCGGTTATCTCCATCACCTTAAGGGAAATCCAAAGGCTTGCTTGTGATCTAGTCCGAACTTCGCTCTCTTTCAAGCCAGTCGAAGGAGAACTTGTGGGCGCCTATATGACGGCGCATTATGGTTTCACTTTGCGCGAAATGTGTTTTTCCTGTGGCACGCCATGTTTATTGACCACGTATTGACCACACGATTCCGACGCCGACAAAGGCCGCGACCAGACCGGCAATGCGCATCTGGCTCGAGGGCTGTTGCAGCACCATGGCCATCATGCGCTTCATGCCATCGGGAAAAAGGGCATAGAGCGCGCCCTCCAGGGTGACCGCCAAACCCACGGCAACAATCAGATCGGACATATCCGGCGCCCCCACTCCCATTCAACGAAAAGGCGCCGGACCAGCCGACGCCTTTCGCTTTTTTCAAACGGTATCGTTTACTTTTTCTCAGCCCCGCCGGTGATGTCACCGAAGAAACGGAAAAAGTCGTTATCGGGTGGCCCGACGTAACGGGTATTACCGCCCTTCAGGCCTTGGCGTAACGCGTCCATGGACACCCAGAAATCGAAGAAATCCCGGTCGCGGCCATAGGCGTCGTTGTAAATGGCCTGGGCCCCGGCCTCGCCTTCACCACGCAGGATTTCAGACTGCCTGTTGGCGTTGGCTTCGATCACCGTGCGCTGCTTGTCGGCGTCGGCGTGGATAAGCTTGGACTCCTTGCCGCCCTCGGCCCTGATCTTACGGGCCGCCTGTTCGCGCTGGGTCTGCATCCGGTTGAAAATCGCCTGACTGTTTTCTGCGGGCAAATCAACGCGTTTGATACGCACGTCGATTACGTTAATGCCGAAGGCCTTACCTTCTTCATTAACCCGCCGGGAGATCTCCTTCATCAAAATCGCGCGTTCCTTGGTCAGGAGCCGGGCCAGCGCAACCTCGCCGAAAAGTTCGCGAAGCGACGCGTTGATGACGCTACCCAGCCGAAGTTCCATCACCGTCGTGTTATTGACCGTTTGGAAGAACCGCAACGGATCAACGATCCGGTAACGGGCAAAGGAGTCGACGACCAGTTGTTTCTGATCACGGGTCGGGACTTCTTCAGCCGCCGCATCAAAATCCAGGACACGTCGGTCGAAGGATTGGACGTTCTGAACGAACGGGATCTTGAAGTGAAGCCCCGGTTCCTTGACGACCGTGATCGGCTTACCGAACTGCAGAACCATTACCTGCTCGGCCTGATGAACGGTGAACACCGAAGAAAAGGCGAGCATGCCGAGGACGATAACGACGACCCCGATTGCTAATTGGCTAGCACGCATGATTATTGCCCTCCCGCTTTAGAACCCGAACTGCGGGTCAATTCATTAAGCGGCAGGTACGGAACCACGCCGGAACCGCCGAGGTTGCTGTCGATCAGCACTTTGTCCATGCCTTCCATGATCGATTTCATGGTTTCCAGATAAAGGCGGCGCTTGGTCACGCCTTTATCGTTCAGATACTGCTCGTAGACCGAAAGAAAACGTTGCGATTCGCCGCTGGCGATGGCGATCTTCTGTTCCTTGTAGGCTTCAGCCCCTTTGATAATTCTCTGGGCTTCACCCTCGGCCTTCTGAACATTTTCGTTCAAATAAGCGGTGGCTTCGTTGACGGCGCGTTCCTTATCGGCGCGGGCCGCCTGCACATCGCGGAAAGCATCCAGCACGTTACCCGGCGGATCAATTTTTTGCAGTTGAACGCGATTGACCTCGATACCTGCGCCGTAATCGTCAAGGATGGTTTGAATAAGTATCTTGCCTTCCTTTTCAATAGCCGCGCGGCCCTGGGTGCGGGCAAATTCAAATTCGTTCTTGCCGATGATTTCGCGCAAGGCCGCTTCGGAAGCATCCTTCACCGTCTGTTCGGGATTGCGGATATTGAACAAGAATTTCTCGGCATCATTGATGATCCAGAAAACCACCGACTGAACGTCGATGATGTTTTCGTCGCCGGTCAGCATCAGGCTTTCCTGCGGGACCGCGCGCGGAGCGGTTGTTCGCGAGCCCTGCTGGCCCGAACGAAAGCCCACCTGAACGCGGTTCACGAGGGTAACCTGCGGCTTATAGACGGTGCCGATGGGTGCGGGTGGGAACCAGTGAAGTCCGGGGCCAAAACGGGCGCTGAACTTGCCAAACAGAAGGCCAATGCCTTGTTCGGACGGCTCCACCTTGAACGTGCCGCCGAAGCCCAACCATAAAGTCAGGACGGCGATGATTGCGATGACGAGTCCTTTTCCGGCACCCATGCCGCCCGGGAGAAATTTTTTGAACCGTTCCTGCCCTTGGCGAATCAGATCTTCAATGTCGGGAGGTCGGGGTCCAGAACCGCCCGGTCCCTTGCCCCAAGGGCCTTGACCGCCGCCGCCGCCCCAAGGGCCACCGCCCTGTGGATTCCATGCCATAATTATGCGTCCTCTTCACTTTCACTCAAACGATGATTAATTGGGCTTTGTCTTTTAATCGACACATACGTATATCTACGCTGCCTTATAGGCCAGCTTGGTGGGTCGCGCAATGTCGATACACAAGCTGTTGTCTTCCGATATCGGACTAAATTGTGGAGAAATCAAGGATGGCGCAAGTCACCGAAGATCAAGTCATCGATGCCCTATCGACGGTCATCGACGAAGAAAAGCAGCAAGACATCATCAGCCTAGGCATGGTTACTGGCCTTCAGGTCCAGCAGGGCCATGTTTCGTTTGCCCTCCAGGTCGAGCCCGAACGCGGCCCGCGATTGGAGCCGCTGCGCAAATCCGCCGAAGATACCGTTCACGCGCTTCCCGGTGTGCTGACCGCGACCGTGGTTTTAACGGCCGAGAAATCGACCGAAGAAGCGCGGCGCCCGTCAGCAACCCAGGCCGAAGGGCCGTTGATGCCGCAGGTGCGCTCAATCGTCGCCGTGGCCTCGGGCAAGGGTGGCGTCGGCAAATCAACGACGGCGGTGAATATCGCGCTGGCCCTGGCCCAGCGTGGCCTCAAGGTCGGCATTCTCGACGCCGACATCTATGGCCCGTCAATCCCGCGCCTGCTGGGGATCAGCGGCCAGCCTGGATCAAGCGACGGAAGCACCCTCAACGCCATGGAAAATTACGGCGTTCAGTGCATGTCCATGGGCTTTTTGGTGGAAGAGGAAACCCCCATCATCTGGCGCGGACCGATGGTCATGAGCGCCCTTGAACAGATGATGCGCGACGTAGCGTGGGACCCCCTGGACGTGATGATCGTCGACATGCCGCCAGGCACGGGTGATGCTCAACTGACCATGGCCCAACGCGTACCGCTGACCGGCGCGGTCATTGTTTCAACACCTCAAGATATTGCCCTGGCCGATGCCCGCAAGGGTCTGAACATGTTCCGCAAGGTCAGCGTTCCGGTTTTCGGCATTGTCGAGAACATGAGCTATTTCGCCTGCCCCCATTGCGGCGAACGAACCGATGTGTTCAATCACGGCGGGGCGCGCGAAGAAGCCGCTGTCATGGGTATCGACTGCCTGGGTGAAATCCCGCTGGATATGGCCATCCGCGAAACCTCGGACGCCGGCAAGCCGATTGTTGTTTCCGATCCCGAGTCGGCCCACGCCAAAACCTACCAGAAAATCGCCGAGCAAGTCTGGGCCAAGGTCGAAGCCGAACTGGCCGATCAGGAAGCCAACACTCCCCGGATCGTCGTGCAGTAAAGACCTATGAATTACCGGTGCCCTTGGCTTACGCGCCGGGGTACCGGTAATCTTCAACCACCATGACCTCGATTAATGCGGCTTTTCCGGCGCGTGTGCTCTGCAGGCCACGTTCCAGGGCGGCGCGAAGATCGGCGACCTCAAAGACCCGTTCGGTATAGCCGCCCAGGGCCTTCGCCACGTCTGAATAATTCCCCGTAAGTTCATTGACTCGGTACTTTTCAACGGCGATGGGCTGCTTTTTGGTGTATCCGCCCATCACGCCGTTGTTGATGACCACCGTCATGATGGGGATGTTTTCGCGCACGGCGGTTTCAAAATCCATCCCGACCATGCCGAAGGCGGCTTCGCCCATAACGTTCACCGCATCCCAATCGGGATGAGCCAGCTTGGCCCCCATAATGAGGCCCAGCCCCGATCCCAGCGGCGTGGACTTGCCCCAGCTCAGGTAGCTGTACGGCGATTTTGCTTCATAAAGCGGCACCAACTGGTCACGCGGCGAGCCCGCATCGTGGGTGACGACGCTGCATTCGGGATCGAGAATTTGCTTAAGCTCCCCGATAATCCGGTAAGGACTGATCGGTTTCTCGTCGGACGTCAGCTTGGCATTCCAGGCATCGAAGAAAGCGCTCTTTTGCGCGCTCACTTCCTGCGCCGCCGCGCCATTCGGGTCAACGGCCTTGCCCACCTTTTCCTTGGCCTCTTCAAGCAACATGGCAAGGGCCGACTTGGCGTCGCCGATAACGCCCAGCGTGGTCGGGTAATCCTTGTTGAAATCACTGCCGTCGATGGAAATCTGGGTAAAGGTCTTTCCCTTCGGGAAGGGTGCAATGAAGATGGACCGGGTGAAACTGGTGCCGACGCCAAAGAACAAATCACCAGCTTCCAGGAAGTAGTTGACCTGATCGGCACGCGACAGGCCGTTGGCCGTGCCGATGGACAGCGGATGATTTTCCGCAAAAGCCCCTTTGCCGTTAAGGGACGTCATGACCGGGATTTGCAGGTACTCGGCGAACGCTTTGAGTTCCTCCCACGCTTCGGCGTAAATGACACCCTGGCCCGCGTAAATGATCGGCTTTTTGGCTGCAAGCAGCAGGTCCAGAAGATCCTTTATGGCGGCCCGTTCGGGTGCCGGGCTTGAGCGCCGCGTCGGTACATAGACGAAATCTTCTTCCGGGAACTCGGCCAGCATGACGTCCTTGGGGAATTCCAGAACCACCGGCCCGCCCTTGCCTGATCGCAAAAGCGAAAAAGCACGACCCATCATGAGGGGAATTTGCGCAGTCTCAAGGACGCTTTCGGACCATTTGGAGACACTTTTAAAGGTTCGGCCCGAGTTGAAATTGGGCGGGACGCCAAGGGTTGAACGTTCGTTGGCGCCGGCCAGCACTAACATCGGCGTGGAATCGCTGAACGCTTCGGCGACACCGGGAAACGAGTTTTCCGATCCCGGCCCGTATTGGGTCACGGAAACGCCGATCTGCCGCCCGCTGGTCATCCGCGACACGGCATCGGCCATGTTCAAAGCCACTCGTTCGTTGCGCACGACGATTGGCCTGATTCCGATAGCCGCAACGGCGTCGAGAATGGGGTTCATGGGAAAGCACGTAACAAACTCCACGCCCTCAGCCTTAAGGATTCTCGCAATCGCATCTACCCCACGCATCTTCAAATCCTCCCTAGGTAAACTTTAGTTGGCGTTTAGAGTTTCCATGAGCTCGCGCCATTCGCGCCCACTCAACCCGCTGTCTTCCTGAGAAACCTGTTCGCCGCCGATCATACGCCTGATGATGTCGATCCCCTGGGCCGAAATCATCGCCCCGCCCATGCGGTATTGGGCGAACGCTTCATAGGTTGCGGGCACCCATCGTTTGAGCGTCTCCAGCATCACGTCGGCATAAACCCGGATTTCGTACTGGGCGTGGGGATCGGCGCGCAGGCTCAGAAAATGCAAAAGATTGTGCAGATCAATCTTCCAATACCACTGGGTATAGGTGTTGAGTGTCAGGTTCATGCGCGCCAGTTCGCGGGCCAGCCCAACACGACCGTCGTCGATGACCGCGCCATTTTCGTCTTCGTTGAGCATGCGCTCGTAATTGGCGAAGCAACCTTCGGAATCAACCTTGAGAATATCGAGAACTTCGGCGGCTTCCGCGCCTTCCAAAACGGCGCCGCGTCCCTGCCGGTTGGACCGCGACTGGGTTCCCAGTTGGTCGGGCGCGGGAATGTAGTATTCCCGATCAAGGATGGAATAGCGCGCCGACACTTCATTGACGCTGGCCGTGCGATGCCTGATCCACTGGCGGGCGACGAAAATGGGCAGCTTGATGTGGTACTTAATCTCGCACATCTCGAACGGTGTCGTATGGCGGTGGCGCATCAGATATTTGATCAGGCCCGCATCGCTTTGCGTTTTTTTCGTTCCCTTGCCGTAGGAAACGCGCGCCGCCTGAACAATGGCGGCATCGTCGCCCATATAATCGATAACGCGGACCAACCCGTGATCGAGAACCGGCAACGGCTCATAAAGAATTTCTTCCAGTGCGGGCGCAACAACGCGCCGTGTTTCAAAGCGCTGGGCGCGCGCTTCAGCTATTTCGGCCTGTTGTTCCGGCGTCAGTTTCATCTTGGCAGTCCCCGATTGTCCCCTTGGCGAAGGCCAAATTACTCCGTTGCGCCGTTGGTGGGAAGACCCGGAAATGGAGAATGGTTGGCAGTTCCCCTTTCTTCTGATTGCCAAACCGATTATATTAGGGGGGTCGGGAAACCGACTATGGCGATAAACGCTCTACGGAATAAGCGTTGCGGACCCGGGGGCAGTACCCGGCGCCTCCACCAAACCCCTCGCGGACAAAGGCTGTCGGCTTGGACCAGAAGGGGGCGAACTAGGATCGACGTGCGTGGTAAAGGTATTGTTTTTGCTCGGCATGGTACCGCCGTTATCGGGCCATTTTTACAAATGCCAATGATAACGAGGCGTTTGCTGTAGCTGCTTAGCGGTTACGGGGTTCGGGGGGCACCTGGCAACAGAAGCCCCCCACTTTATCCGCCGGGGTTTCCGCACCTGGGAACCATCGGTGAACGGCATAATAAATTGTGGGCCATGCTTTGATGAATTCAAACCCCCTTCCTTATGACCGATGGATTGCCGATGCCCTGATGAACGTCGTTGTCCAAGCACTTTCCCATGCGGCAATCGAGGGGCTTCCCGGCGACCACCATTTTTACATTACATTTCGAACCAATGCGCCCGGTGTTGATATTCCATCGCGTCTGAAGGCCCAATATCCGGATGAAATGACCATCGTCATTCAGCATCAGTACTGGGATTTGGTCGTCGATGCGGAAGGGTTTGGAATTACCCTTAAATTTCAGGGCCGCGATAGCCGCCTGATTGTTCCCTTGAACGCCATTACCGCGTTTTCCGATCCGTCGGTCAATTTCGGGCTGCAGCTCAAAGAGGCCGATGGACCCGCCGGGTCGAACGACGGCGACATGTTCAATGCCACTGAAGCGCAACCCATCGAGGGTTCGACCGAGGAATCGGCAGTGCAGACGACAACCGACGAACCCAAGCCCCGGAAACGCAAAAAGAAAAAGGGTGAGATCATCGCGCTGGACGCCTTCCGCAAAAAATAGCAGAAATCCGCAATAGTCTTGGAGCGACCGATGAGTGAGTATGTCCACCACGTCATGTTTCCCATGGGTGAGGACACAACACCCTATCGCCTGCTGACGACCGATTACGTCAGCACCGCCAAGTTCGCGGGCCAAACCATTCTTCAAGTCGATCCGGCGGCGTTGACGCTTTTGGCGCAAACCGCGCTGCACGACACCCAGCATCTGTTGCGCCCCGGCCACATGGCTCAGTTGCGCAAAATTCTGGATGACGACGAAGCGTCAGAAAACGACAAGTTCGTGGCCCTGGAATTCATAAAGAACGCCAACATATCGGCGGGCGGCGTTTTGCCAATGTGCCAGGATACGGGAACCACCATTGTCACCGCCAAAAAGGGCGCCAACGTGTGGACCGGCGGCGGCGACGAGGTGGCGTTGTCGAAGGGCATTCTCAAAACCTTTCTGGCCGACAACCTGCGCTACAGTCAGGTGTCGCCGCTCGATATGTTCGAGGAGGTCAATACCGGCAACAACCTTCCGGCCCAGATCGACATTCAGGCGACCGAAGGCGACGAATACAAATTTATGTTCATGGCCAAAGGCGGCGGATCGGCCAACAAGACCTTTTTGTTTCAGGAAACCAAGGCGCTGCTCAATCCTGAAAGCCTCATGACATTCATGGATGCTAAAATCCGAACCCTGGGCACAGCGGCGTGCCCGCCCTACCATCTGGCCGTGGTCATCGGCGGAACATCGGCCGAGCTGAACCTGAAAACCCTGAAACTGGCGAGCGCAAAATATCTGGACAGCCTGCCGACTGCGGGCAACGAGTTTGGCCAGGCCTTCCGCGACATCGAGACCGAGGAAAAAATCCTGAAACTGACCCAGGACATGGGCATCGGCGCACAGTTCGGCGGCAAGTATTTCTGCCACGATGTGCGCGTCATCCGCCTGCCGCGCCACGGCGCGTCCTGCCCAGTCAGCATAGGCGTGTCGTGTTCGGCGGATCGCCAGGTTTTGGGCAAAATCACCACGCAGGGCGTGTTTCTGGAGGCCCTTGAAACTGATCCGGCCAAATATCTGCCGGAAATTCAGGCCGATACGTCTTCCAAGGAAATCGTCGCCATCGACTTGAACCAGCCAATGGACGAGATTCTCGCCATTCTTAGCAAGGTTTCCGTCTCGACAATCCTGTCATTGAGCGGTCCCATGATCGTTGCGCGCGACAGCGCCCACGCCAAACTGAAAGAACGCCTGGATGCCGGTGACGGCCTGCCTGGGTATTTCAAGGATCACCCCGTTTATTACGCAGGCCCCGCCAAAACGCCGAAAGGATATGCTTCGGGTTCATTCGGGCCGACGACGGCAGGGCGTATGGATTCATACGTCGATCTATTCCAGGCCGCTGGCGGCAGTATGGTCATGGTTGCCAAGGGCAACCGTTCCCAACAAGTGACGGATGCCTGCAAAAAGCACGGTGGGTTCTATCTGGCCTCAATTGGCGGTCCGGCGGCAAGGTTGGCCCACGATTGCATCAAAAAGGTTGAATGCATCGAGTATCCCGAATTGGGGATGGAAGCGATCTGGCGCATCGAGGTGGAAAACTTCCCGGCGGCACTGACCGTCGATGACAAAGGCAACGACTTTTATGCCGAGTTAATAAATCCAAAAAAATAGATTGAGGCCAAAAAAATAGAAGGGGAATGGAACGTGTCTGAACGAGTTGAAAAAGCGGTGGAAATTTTCGGCCCGGAAAACTGCAATTGCAGCCAGGCGGTTGCGGTGGCATTCAGCGACGCGGTCGGCATGGAACAGGCCATGGCCATGAGCGTGGCGCGCGGCTTCGGTGGCGGCATCGGTCGCTTCGGCCTGACCTGCGGGGCGGTAACCGGCGCGCTGATGATATTGGGCCTTAAGGTCACACAGATCGAACCCGACGAAAAAAAGGCCAAGGCTAAGGCCTACGAGTTGGCTGGAGAATTCCGCAAAAAGTTCGAATCCCGGCACGGCACCATGGATTGCAAATCCCTGGTCGGCATCGACCTTTCGACCGAGGAAGGCCAAAAGGTCAACGACGAAAAGAAAATCACCCGAAACCTGTGCCCCGATTTCGTGCGCACCGCCTCGGAAATTCTCGACGATATTGTTTGAACGAAGCGCGCTGGAGGGCGTTTTGGACTTTCTTTTCGACGGACCCGAAGATGCGCGCGTCACCATTGCGTTGGCCCATGGGGCGGGGGCGGCGATGGATGCGCCGTTCATGAATTTCTTCGCCGAAGGGCTGGCCGCGTGGGGCTTTCGCGTGGCGCGCTTCGAATTTCCCTATATGGCGGAGCGCCGCATCAGCGGCAAGAAGCCCGGCCCCAACCGGCCCATCGTTTTACAAGAAACGTGGCGCAACGCCATCGACGCGCTGGGCGGCCCCGAACGTCTGGTCATCGGCGGCAAATCCATGGGCGGCCGCATCGCCAGCATGATGGCCGACGAGGCGCAGGTTATGGGGCTGGTTTGCCTGGGCTATCCGTTCCATCCGCCCGGAAAACCCGAAAACCTGCGCACCCAACACCTGCAAAACCTGACGACGCCTTCCCTGTTTGTGCAAGGCACCCGCGACCCCCTGGGCGCACGGGACGAAGTGGCCGGGTACGCGCTTCCCGGCACCATCGCCTTGCTTTGGATGGAAGACGGCGACCACGGCTTCAGGCCCCGAAAAGCATCGGGCCGCACGCTGGAACAAAACCTGCGCGAAGCCGTCGAAGCCGCCGCCGCATTTGTTTCCTCGCTGAAATAGAGCCCGCCGGGTCAGTAACCGATGGCGCAGCCATCTTTGCGGGGGTCGGAACCGCCGGTCAGCACGCCTTGCTCGCGGTCGATCCAGATGCCCTGGCTGCCACCTTGCGGCTTATCGGGCGGTGCGGTGCGGTGGCCCAGGGCGTGAAGGCCGTGTACGGCCTTGGCCGGAACGCCGCTTTCAACCTCGACCACGCCGTTACCGTCAGGGAAGACGCGGGGCTGATCCATGATCTCTTGCATGTCGAGGCCCAGATCAAGCAGCCCGGTCAGCACATGGGCATGGCCACAGGCCTGATAGGGGCCGCCCATGACGCCAAACGGCATGACCGCTTTTCCGTCCTTGGCCAGCATGCCGGGAATGATGGTGTGGAACGGGCGCTTTTTGGGCGCGATGCAGTTGGGATGATCGGGGTCGAGCACGAAACCGCAGCCCCGGTTTTGCAACGTCACACCCGACATCGGCGCACACAAACCACTGCCGAACCCGTTGTACAGTGAATTGATGAAGCTGACCGCGTTGCCCTCTTCGTCAACCACACACAAATAAACGGTGTCGGGATGGGCTGGCAATTTGGGACGCGGCACATTTTCCATGGCCTTGTCCATGCTGATCAGTGAGCGCAGATCGGCAGCGTGGTCCATTGACAGCAGATAATCCACCGGCACATCGGCGTGGCGCGGATCGGCGACGAAGGTATTGCGATCGGCATAGGCCAGTCGCGTTGCCTCGATCTCGATATGCAGGCGCTCGACCGACATCGGGTCCATACCCGATATATCGAAGCCCGACAGGATGTTCAGCAAAATGAGCGCCGTGATCCCCTGCCCGTTCGGCGGAATTTCGAAAACGTCATACCCCCGGTAGTTGGTGGAAATGGGGGTCACGTATTCGCCTTGGTGTGAGGCGAAATCTTCCATGGTGTGAAGGCCGCCCAGACCGTTCAGATAGGTGACGATATCTTCGGCGATGGGGCCGGTATAAAACGCTTCAATGCCGTTGTCGGCAATGGCCTGCATGGTCGCGGCCAGTTCGGGCTGTTTGTGAAGCTGGCCGACGCGGGGCGGTTTGCCGCCGGGAAGGAAGATGCGCGCAGCCGTCGGGTCCTTGGCAAGAAGCCCGGCCTCGGCCGCAAAATCCACCGCAACGCGCGAAGAAATCGGATAGCCCTCGCTGGCCAGCCGGATGGCGGGCGCCAGGACATCGCCGATGCTGAGCCGACCATGATCGGCGACGAGGCGCGCCCACGCTTCGACGGCACCCGGAATGGTCACCGCGTGCGGCGTATTGCGTTCAATCTTGGTAATTCCGGCGCGCGCAAACCATTCCTGAGTCGCCGCTGCCGGGGCTGCGCCCGAGCCGTTGTAACCGATGATCTCGGTCCCGCCCTTGGGTGCGATCAGGCAAAAGCAGTCGCCGCCAACGCCGGTGGATTCGGGTTCAACCACACACTGCGCAGCGCATGCCGCAACGGCGGCGTCAATGGCGTTACCACCGGCCTGAAGAATATTGACCGCCGTTATTGTCGCCAGCGGATGGGAGGTGGCGGCCATTCCGCGCGTACTATGGACCGGCGAACGACCGGGAAGTTCAAGGTTTCGCACCTGTTATGTCCTCTCTTGGATTTTGTTTCCCTTGCGGTGGCGATTGTTCACACCTCGGCCATAACGCGCAAGAGAAAATCTCGACTCGCTAATATGGCCTCGATCGGGCGGGCAGGTGCATAAATTTCCAAAACCGCGATGCCGCCGAAATTTTTCAGGAACGGGGCCAGAACCGCAAAATCGGCCTCTCCCTCGCCCAGGGGCAGGTGCTGGCTGTCGCCCGGCGTGTCGCCGTCGTTCATATGAAAATGAACGATCAGGTCCTCAAGCACACCAAATTCCTCGGCCAGTCCGTCGGCACAATAGGCATGGCCGGTATCCAGATTGATTTTCAGGTTGGGCCGCGCCGCGCCCTCGATCATTCCGCGCAAGACTTTTGCATCTGTGGCCACCGAATGGCGGACGTGGACTTCGTTTTCAACCGTCAGCACAAGGCCCGCATCGGCGCACAGATCGGCCCACCCGGCAATGGTTTGCACGGCCAGATCGCGCGCGACGGTCATGATTTTGTTGCGGTCAAAGTTCGCGCTATCGAACGCAACCTTACGCCGTTCCAGATCGAATAGTTCGTTGGCGACTCCCGGATGAATGCCCACAACCGGGCTTTCAAGACGCACCGCCAAATCGATCAGGCGCTTGATCAGTTCGTCGTCGCGCGTCCGGTCCTCGGGCAGGTGCGAAGCCGGGTTAATGTGATCGGGCGCATGAACCGACAACTCGATGCCTTCACCCTTGGCAATACTCAGCAGGTCACGGGCTTCCTCGTTGGTCACCGTCGTCGGCCAGAAATAAAGCGGCCCGCATTCAAGCTCGATCCCGGCAAAGCCTTCGCGTGCCGTGAAACGCAGCATCTCGGGGGTGTCCATCACCGGCATCAGGGGCCAGTTGCAGGTATAAATACGAAGATCGGTCATTGGCATCATTTACCTCGTAGGGTTGCTGGCGCAGTCGAGTCGATTCGCATCCAGGCCGGACCATGTTTTTCGAACGCCCACATCAGGCCCATCACGCCAAACACGATTACCAGAATAGTTACGCTCATGGCGCAGGCGATGCCATAGAAGGACTTGGACGCGGTGTCGAAAATGGCGACCGAGGCCAGCTTGTGGGCGGGGCTGATTAGGAACACCACCGACGACAAGGTCGTCATGCCATCAACAAAAACATAAAGCGCGCCCAACAACGCGGCGCGGCGCATCATTGGCAGGATGATCCACCAGAAACGCTGCACCAGCGACGCGCCCAATATCTCGGCCGCCTCGTCAACCGCCGAATCAAGCCTTTGCAGCGAAGCCCGTCCCGCCAGCACGCCCACGAACAAGTTCCCGAACATGATATTCATGACCAGGATGCCCAGGGTTCCGGTCATGGCCAGTTCCTTGACCCCGAAGGGCAGGTTGAAGGCGATGATGTAGCCAATGCCGAAAATCACACCGGGAAGAACGGCGGGCAGCAATGCAATAAAGGCAATCAGATTGGCGCCAACAGGTTTGATTCGTTCAACGATATAGGCGATGGCCAGGGCCAGCAAACCACCCAGGGGGGCGGCGATCAGGGCCACTTTCAAACTGTCCCAGACAACCCGCACGCCGATCCATTCCGACGTAAACGCGCCTGATTCCCCGCCGATGTAGTGCTCAATGGTCAGCGAGTTGTCGATCCCCCAGATTTTGACGAAAGAGCCAACGACAACGGTACCGTAGAGAACGACGATCAATGAAATCACGGCCACGGCAACCGATGTCAGCCCAATCCGTGCCACCAGTGGCACCGCCAATTCCGGTGGCCCGGCAGCCACGCCACCGGTGTCGAAACGCTTGCGATGGCCCAATCGTTCGACCAGGAAATAGACGCAAAGGGCCGGCACGATGATCCACATGGCAATGGCGGCGGAAATTTCGGTGTTATGAAAACCGATGATCTCGTCGAAAATGATGCCCGCCAGAACCGGCATGTCCCTGCCGATGACCATCGGGTTGCCGAAATCGGTCATGCTGAGCACGACACACAGAATGGCCGCGCGCACGATACCGGGTTGGGAAAGCGGCATCGTGATGTGCGAGAACACCTGCCACGGTCGCGCGCCCAGGCTGGCGGCGGCTTCCTCGACCCGCCCGTCATGCTTGGAAAGCACGTTGTCCATGATGATATAGGCGGGCGGAAGGAAGCTCAGAATCTGGGCAATGACGACACCGGAAATCCCATAAAGGTTCTGTTCGTCGGCGTTGATCCAGTTCAGGGCGTCATCGAGAATTCCGCGCGTAAAAGCCCCTTGCCGCCCAAACAAAAGAACGGCCGCAGTGGCGATGATGACCGGCGGCGAAACCAACGGAATCAGGGTCGCGTAACGCACCAGATTGGGAAACCCGATACCGCCGCGATTAACCCCGTAGGCGATGGCATAGGCAATCGAGGTGGTGAACACGCAGGCGAAAAAAGCCAGGATCAGGCTGTTTTTTGCGGCGTTACGCAGTCTCGCGTCCAAAATGACACTTAGGTAGTGATCAAGCCCATAGCCTTGGTGCGTTCCCGTGCGAAGGCGCTCGAATTCATTTTTGGACAGCTTTTTTTTCAGCTTGAAGGCCAGCGGAATTCGTTTGTGCAACATGACCAGGGCAACCGGGTACTCGGCATCAAACCGTGTTCGCGCCTGCGGGTTTAAGCCGTCGACCGCCTGCTCGGCAGAAACGATTTGCGAATCATACGTGTCCTTGCGATCCCAGCCCACCGGTTCGCCGATAAGTTCCAGCGTGGCGGCCACGGCATCAATGCGATGGGCGGTCTTGGGTTTTTTAAGCCAGCGCGCCATCGATTTTTCGCGAGCCGCCGGGTTCAGTTTGTCCAGCGCGTTCGTCGTCATTTCCCGGAGTTCTGGCAACGACATCGGATCGCTGACCGAGACGCTTTCGACAAGAACCGCCCCCAGCGGAACCGCGATGAATGTGATGAGAAGGGCGGCAACAACGAAGGTCGCCACATAACCGGGAAATCGCCGGATTATCAGCGCCAGTGCTCTCATGCTTGCTCGGGCGCGAAAACGATGGCCCGGTCAGGCGCAATTGACCACTCGATATTTTCGCCAACGCCCAGGCCGCCCGACAGCCAGTCGTAATTGGAGATATCGGCGAGCATTAGCGTGCCCGCGTTGGTCTCGAAGGTCGCCCGAACCGTCTGACCCAGAAACGCGACGTCGGTCAAACGACCGCCCATTTTTTCGGCGCTACCGTTGGCGCGGGCCAACGCAACATGTTCGGGCCGCACACAAACGACGCAGTCGCTCCCGCCCAATCCCTCGGGAATGCGGGCCGCAACCTCGTGGCCTTCCACGTAAACCGAACCGTTGCCGTTGGTTCGACCCACAAGGCTGTTGCTGGTTCCAATGAAATCAGCGACGAAACGGTTGGCGGGCCTCAGATAAACATCCACCGGATTGCCCAGTTGGCGAATCAGCCCATGATCCATGACTGCCACCCGGTCCGACATGGATAGGGCTTCTTCCTGATCGTGGGTCACATAAACGGTGGTGATGCCGAATTGCTTGACAACGCCGCGAACCTCGGCCCGAAGGTGCGCGCGGATTTTCGCATCAAGCGCCGACAACGGTTCATCGAGAAGCAGGATTTCCGGGTTGGGCGCCAGGGCGCGGGCCAGAGCCACGCGCTGTTGCTGGCCGCCCGATAGTTCATGGGGGTATCGGTTTTCAAGGCCACCAAGCCCCGTTAATTCGCAAAGTTCGGCGACACGTGCATCAATTTCGGTGCGCGACCGGGACCGCACCCGCAGGGCGAAGCCGATGTTTTGCGCAATCGTCTGCGTCGGAAACAAGGCATATGACTGAAAAACGAAACCAATCTCGCGCTTGCTCGGCGGCAGGGTTTCAAGATGGCGGCCATTGATGGTCAGTTCGCCCGAATCGGCCATCGTGAACCCGGCGATAATACGCAAAAGCGTCGTCTTACCGCAACCGCTGGCCCCGACCAGGGTCAGGAATTCGCCCGAAGCGATCTCCAGCGACACATCATCGACGGCAACCGTGGCGCCGAATCGCTTGTTGATCCCGCGAAGGCTCAACTGAGCCATTATCCGTTCCCCCTAAATGCGAGCTCGGGCCGCACGCTCGTGCACGGCCCGTCCCACACATATGCTCACGCGTTGGCAACTTACCTATTTTTCGTATTTGGCGGCCCAGTTGCGCTTGAACTCAGAGGCGTCCAGCGGTCGCCGCATTTTCCACAAATGCACACCCGACAGGTCCACATTGCCATATCCCGGAACCGCGCCGATACCCACATGCGGCGCCAGCACCTTGGCCCCAGGCTCGCCCATCAACCAATCCAGAAAGACCTTGCCTTCGGCGGCGTTCGGACCGCCGGCGATAAGGCCCGCGCCTTCCATGACGTTGGGCGAAATGCGGCCAATCACCATTTCCACCGGCATTCCGGCGTTAACCTGCTGCAAAATGGCGGTGTCGTAACTAAGTCCGATAACGGTTTCGCCGCGCCCCGTCTGACGCGCCGCCGCACTACCCGAAGAATTGTACTGGAAGATGTTCTGATGAATGTTATCGACGAAGTTCCAGCCGAAGGCATCGACCATGGTCGAGACGATGCTAAGCCCGGTGCCCGACTTGGTCGGCGCGGCAATCGTAATCTGACCCTTGTAGGCGGGCTTGATCAGGTCTTCCCAGCTGGTCGGCATGGGAAGCCCTTTTTCCTTGAGCAGCTTAGTGTTGACGGCCATGCCCATGATCGTCGCGTTGTGGCCCATATAAAAGGCATCGGCATCCTTGAACGCGTCATCGACCGGGCTGTTTTCCGGTTCGTAGGGCTCAAGCGCTCCGGCTTCCTTAAGCTGTTCAAGCGCGATGTTGTTAATCATCCACACGACGTCAGCCTGCGGGTTGGCCTTTTCTGCAATCAGGCGTTCCGTAATCGGACCGGTCGAATCGTTGATGGCGCTGACGTTGATCTCAGGATGAGCCTTCTTGAAAGCTGCCATAACGTCTTTTTCGATTTTGGGATTCGAAGCCGTATAGAGTACCAAGTCGCCGGCCCAGGCCGGCGCCCAACCGATTATCAAAGTCGTCGCAATCGCTATGCCCGAAAAGCCACGCAGGAATTTACGCATGTATTCGCCCCTCCCTCTGCGCTCACCGAAAACGGGAAAATTCGCCGTGGCGGCGCGCGCAATTACACCAAACTTCCCGGAGAGATTAACTCATTGAGATTAGGGGCATGGCAACACTCAATTTGCCACATTATCCAACAAAATCAGGCATCTCTATGGACTATTGTCAGGACTTGATGAGTGCGCGTTGGTATAAGGCGTTTACAGTGCGCGGACGCGCTGATAAATTCCGCGCCGTCTATGAATAGGCATCCATGGCGGCCCGGTCGCCGAAGCGGTTACCGCGAATTGCGCGTTATCTCGCGCCAAGGGAAAAACGATCCCATGAAAATCATGTCCTGCAATAGTAACCGACCATTGGCCGAAGCAATGGCGGCGTATTTGAACCAACCCCTGACCAAAGCCGTTGTCCGGCGGTTCTCCGATCAGGAGGTGTTCGTCGAGATTCAGGAGAACGTGCGTGGCGAGGATGTTTTCGTCGTCCAGTCGACTTCTTTCCCCGCCAACGATAATCTGATGGAGCTTCTGGTCTCGCTGGATGCCCTGAAGCGCGGATCGGCACGGCGCGTCACCGCAGTCATACCGTATTTCGGGTACGCCCGCCAGGATCGCAAATCCGGCCCGCGCACACCGATATCGGCCAAGCTGGTCGCCAATCTGATTACCGTCGCCGGGGCCGACCGGGTGCTGACCATGGACCTGCACGCCGGGCAAATTCAGGGCTTTTTCGATATTCCGGTCGACAACCTATACGGCTCGCTGGTGTTCAACCAGGACATCCGCGAACGCTTTAACAGTGATAACCTCGTATTGGTATCGCCTGATACAGGCGGCGTCGTTCGTGCCCGCGGTATGGCCAAGAAATTGGACGCCGACCTGGCAATCGTCGACAAACGCCGCGAGCGGGCGGGCGTGTCCGAGGTCATGAACATCATCGGCGAAGTCGATGGCCGCGCCTGCATTCTGGTCGATGATATCATCGATTCGGGCGGCACCCTTTGCAACGCCTCGGTGGCCCTGATGGAAGCCGGCGCCAAGTCGGTATCGACCTATGTCACCCACGGTGTGCTTTCGGGCGGTGCCGTTGCGCGCATCACGTCTTCGCCGCTGAAGCATATGGTCATTACCGACAGCATTTTGGCGACCGAAGCGGTGCGCATGTCCGATACCATCGAACAGGTCACCATCGCGCCGCTGATTGCCGAAGCGATTCGCCGAATCAGCGAAGAATCGTCGATTTCCAGCCTGTTCGACTAATAAACGGTTGACCAAAAGGCCCAAGCCCAGTATTGCGGGCCGGATTTACGTTGGCACCCCTGGAGGCCGACGACCCACATCCGCCTAAGGAGTTTAAACAAATGGCTGATAAGAATATTCTCGCGGTCGAGCTTCGCGAGCGGGCAGGTAAGGGGGCAGCCCGTGCAACGCGTCGCGCCGGCCGGGTCCCCGCCGTCATCTACGGTGGTAAAATCGAACCCTCTATGATTTCCGTCGACCCCCGCGAACTTAATCAGGAATTGAACAAAGCCGGCTTTTTTGGACGCGTGTTTCACATTGGCGCCGGCGAAAACGCCCAGCAGGTTCTCCCGCGCGACGTTCAATTTGACCCTGTTTCGGACCGTCCGATCCACGTTGATTTCATGCGATTGACCGCCGACATCAAGGTCAACGTTGAGGTTCTCGTTATCTTTACGAACGAAGAACTGTCGCCCGGCCTCAAGGTTGGCGGTGTTCTTAACATCGTTCGCCGTACGCTCGAACTGGTCTGCATTCCTGTTGCCATTCCGGAAAGCATCACCGTTGACCTGACCGGTCTTGAACTGGGTGACTCGATTCACCTCAGCCACATCGACCTGCCCGAAGGTGCCGAATCCGCGATTACCGATCGCGACTTCACCATCGCGACCATCGCCGCTCCGTCGGTCGTCAAGTCCGAAGCCGCCGAAGCCGCCGAAGGCGAAGAAGGCGAAGAGGGCGAAGAAGGCATCGAGGGCGAAGGAACGGAAGACGAGGAAGAAGCCAAGGAATAGTCTTCTCCTTCTCCACACGAGGGAGGAACCAAAATGCTTCTGGTTGTCGGTCTCGGAAATCCCGGCTCCGACTGCGCTCAAAATCGCCACAATGTTGGATTCATGGCGGTGGACGAAATTGTCCACCGCCACCGTTTCTCGCGTTACCGTACCAAATTCCACGGAAAACTGGCCGAGGGCGACGTCGCAGGCAGGAAGGTTATGGTCTTCAAACCCATGACCTTTATGAACCGCTCGGGTGACGCGGTGCTGGGGGCAGTGCGATTTTTCAAGATCGCGCCCGAAAACGTCATTGTTTTTCACGACGAGTTGGATCTGGCTGGCAGCAAAATCCGCGTCAAGCGTGGCGGCGGCCATGCCGGGCACAACGGCTTGCGGTCCATTCATTCGCGTATCGGCCCCAAGTACGGACGGGTACGAATCGGCATCGGCCATCCGGGCGACAAGGAACGCGTCGTCGGTCACGTACTTAAGGACTTCTCCAAAACCGAAGGGGCGCGGGTCGGTAAATTGATGGAAGCCATCGCGGAAGCGTTTCCGCTGTTGGCGGACGGCGACGATTCGGGATTCATGACCAAGGTTTCTCTGATCATCAACCCGCCCGTTCATAAAAAGCGCGAAGAAACCGACGGCGAACCCAATGGCAAACCCGATGGCGAAAACGCAAATACCAAAGAGCAAAAATAATGGGATTTAACTGCGGTATCGTGGGCTTGCCCAATGTTGGCAAGTCGACCTTGTTCAATGCACTGACCGAAACGGCGTCTGCCGATAGCGCCAACTATCCGTTTTGCACCATCGAGCCCAACACGGGCCGCGTTGCGGTGCCCGATGGACGCCTGGACCGTATTTTCGACATCACGCGATCAGCCAAGAAAACGCCAACGCATTTGGAATTCGTCGATATCGCCGGGTTGGTGCGCGGGGCCAGCAAGGGCGAAGGTCTGGGCAACCAGTTCCTGGGCAACATCCGCGAGGTCGATGCCGTCATCCATGTGCTGCGCTGTTTCGAAGACGAAAACATCACCCACACCGAAGCGACCATCGACCCGGTGCGCGACGCCGAGGTGGTTTCCACCGAATTGCTTCTGGCCGATATGGAAAGCCTGGAACGCCGGGTTGCCAACACCGCCAAGCGGGCCAAGGGCGGCGACAAGGAATTGGTCGCACGCCTGGCCGTGATGGAACCCGTGTTGGCGGTTCTTCAAGACGGACTACCGGCCCGCAAGGCGAAAATCGCGCCCGATCAAATGGCCATTTTCCACCAGCTTCAACTGCTAACGGCCAAGCCCGTGCTGTATGCCTGCAACGTCGATGAGGCGTCGGCGGCCGATGGCAACCAGATGACCGCGGCAGTGGCCGAAATGGCGGCCGCCGAAGGGTCGGGATCAGTCATTGTTTCGGCTCATATTGAAGCGGAAATCGCCCAGCTTGCCGATGCGTCCGAAAAACACGAATTCCTGGAAACCATGGGCCTGGATGAAACCGGCCTGACCAAAGTGATCCGCGCCGGTTACGGGCTTTTGGACCTGCTGACGTTTTTCACTACCGGACCGACGGAATCACGGGCCTGGACGGTGCGCTCACCAGCCACCGCACCCGAGGCGGCAGGCGCCATCCACACCGATTTCCAACGCGGATTCATCTGCGCCGAAACCATCGCCTACGATGATTTCGTGGCCTTGGGCGGTGAACACGCCGCCAAGGAAGCCGGAAAAATGCGCCAAGAAGGCCGCAACTACCAAGTCCGCGACGGCGACGTGATGCTGTTCCGCTTTAACGTCTGATCGGCGGCAAGATCGATCAGTAGCACGTCACGGTTTGTCTCAAGTTGATATCATAGCCCGAAGTGGTGCATTTCCAGTAGGTTTGGCCGTAACCGTGTGTGTTCATATTTGCATTGAACGTGTTTATTTCGTTTTGCATCTGTATCATTTGAATGTCGCGCTGGATTTGAGCGGCGCGCTGCGTACCGGCTTGCCCACCCTTCTGATAGGCGTGTGCTTCTTCTTCCTGGTATCCGGCAAGATCAATCTCGGTCTGGACGATTCCGGTGTTATACGCCCCAAACGATAACTTGCCTTTATACAAGCCGAACCGCAGGGTGCTTCTCTTTTTCGCGATGATATCCTCGGTTGCGGAAGTCACCATTCCAACGCCGGAAAAAAGTTGCTTGCACCCTCGGATAGCACTTTCCCATCTTCCGATCGCTTTGCGTTGCTGCTCGTCCGGGTAGGTTGTGTTGCGCATCATTTCCTTGGTCGGAAAAATATTTGTCGCATCCGGATCGAAAACGAGTTTGCCCTCAAGGCCGCTGAGTTTCGCCGTCGAATAATTGGCTCTGCATTGTTGCGCCGCCTCTATGGATTTTGCGGACGAGGCCCGCGGGGACATAGGCACACACGCGTTGCCCGCAGCCAGAACCATGAGTAGAGAGAGACATGTGCAACCGATCCTAATCACCGCGGCCCCCTTCAGCAGAAAAATTTGGTCGAACAACAATCTATTATGGACTAAGTTGTCAGTTAATTGATCAACCATCAAGGGTGTTTTGAACGGATTTTGGTAATCCTGGATAAAAAGTAGGGGAACCATGGGGAAGATTTCAGCGGCGCTCATTTCACTGTTTTTTCTATCGGGTTGCGCTATGTACAGCGTCGGAGGTTATTTCGAGGACACCAACCAGGAATTCGCCGGCACCGTCGTCGTCGTTCCTTTTGACATTGGAACATTTAACGTCGCCACCCTGGACGGGACGACCGTCTGTTCGGGAAACAGTCACGGAACAGACCGTCCAAGCAGCTTTTCGTTGATTGGCGCCAAGGGATATGCCAACGCCACATGCACCGATGGTAGAACGTTCAAGGTGGATTTCCTGCAAACCACAGAAACTGGTGGTCATGGGCGCGGCATCGACAATCAGGGAAATATCGTGCGGCTTTATTTCAATACGTCGTCGGATTTGGCGGCAAGCCAAACGCGCCGAGAAATGCTACAAAAGCTAATGAAATAGCTTCCAATCCAATTTGCGCAAAAGAAGGGAAAAAAACATGGCGGAACCCGGAACGCCTCCGGTTATTGGCATCATCGGCGGCAGCGGCGTTTATGACATCGACGGATTGAAAGACGCACGTTGGGAAAAGGTCGCGTCGACTTTCGGCGAACCTTCCGACGAACTTTTGTTCGGCACCCTGGACGGCCAGAAACTGGTGTTTTTGCCGCGCCATGGCCGCGGCCATCGCATCCCCCCCAGCGAAGTCAACTACCGCGCCAATATCGACGCCCTGAAACGCGCAGGCGTGACCGAAATCATCGGCGTCAGCGCCGTTGGATCGCTTAAGGAAGAACTGGCACCGGGCACCTTCGTGTTGGTCGATCAGTTCATCGACCGCACTTTCAAACGCGAGAAAAGCTTCTTCTCCACCGGCATGGTAGCCCATATGGCGTTTCGCGACCCGGTGTGTGCGCGCGTCGGCGACGCGGTTGAGAAATCGGCTGCGGAACTGGGCCTGAAAATGGTTCGCGGCGGCACCTATCTGGCCATGGAAGGCCCGCAATTCTCGACCCTGGCCGAATCTCAGCTTTATCGAAGCTGGGGCTGTTCGGTGATCGGTATGACCAACATGCCCGAGGCCAAACTGGCCCGCGAGGCCGAGCTTTGCTACTGCTCAATCGCCATGGTCACCGATTTCGATTGCTGGTACGAGGGCCACGAACAAGTCACCGTCGATGCGGTCATCAAGGTCGTCATGGAAAACGCAGACAACGGTCGGGCCCTGATCAAACAGGCAATTCCCAAATTGGTGGGACGCAGCGAAACCTGCGGCTGCGGCTGCCAGACAGCCCTGAGCGCGGCTATTCAAACCGCCCCCGAAGCGCGCGATCCGTCGATGGCGGATAAATTAGGAGCGATTGCCGGGCGCGTCTTGTAGGCCCACCCGCGCAAAAATGCTATAATTGCGGGACAATAAACCGCGCCGCCCGGTTTGTTTACGGGCGGCGCCGAAACCGGGAGAGCACCATGCTGAGACTCGCCCAATATGCGGTCGCCGCCTTCACAGCCGTATTGATCGTTCCTGGCCCGGCCACGTCGTTCGCCGCCGAGTCCATCTCGTTTGCGGGCGATGTGTTTCCGATCCTTGAAGTGCGCTGCCTTGAGTGCCACAAGCCCGGCGGCGACGGATTTGTGGAAAGCGGCCTCGACCTTAGAACCTACAAAGGACTGATGAAGGGAACCAAGCACGGTCCCGTTGTCGTTCCGGGAAGCGCGGTTACCAGCAATTTCATCGTGCTGGTGGAGGGGCGTGCGGCCGAGGAATTACGGATGCCGCACAACCGCAAGAAACTGACCAAATGCGAAATCGGAATTCTGCGCCGCTGGGTTAACTCGGGAGCTAACAATAATTAACTTGTGACCGCGCGCCGCCGACGTTCGAGCCAAATGATGGCGCCCGCCGCCGCCACAAGGAAGGGAAGGGCCAACAACTGCACGGCGTCCCATCCGAAGAGGTGAAGAAACACACCCGACGATAACGAAGCCAACGCCACCGAACCAAACACAAAAAAGTCGTTCGTCGCCTGAACCTTGGCGCGTTCGGACGGCTGGTAGGTTTCGGTCAGCAGCGTCGAGGCCCCGACGAAAGCGAAATTCCATCCCAGGCCCAGGGTCACCATGGCCACCCAGAAATTCAATATTTCCAGTCCGGCCAGGGCGGCCGCCACGCACACACCCAGCAACGCGATCCCGCACAGCATCACCCGCAGGACGCCAAAGCGCTGGATGATATTGCCGGTAACGAACGACGGCGCAAACATGGCCAGCACGTGCCATTGAATAACCATGGCCGCGTCCGCGACCCCGAAACCGCAGCCGATCATGGCCAGCGGCGTCGCCGTCATCACCAGACTCATAACCGCGTAACCGACCATTCCGCTCAGCACCGCCACGATAAAGGCGGGTTGGCGGGCAATGCGCGACATCGGCCTGCCGGGATCAGCAACATCAAGGGCGCTGAGAAGCGGAATGTCCAGGAAAAGCAAAATGGTGGCGCTGATCACGGGAATTGCCGCAATCGCCATATAGGCACCCAAAAACGGGATCGGCGCCATCAGATCGGTCGTCGCCTTGGCCAGTTCGGGACCAACGATTGCGGCCAGGATGCCGCCCGCCAAAACCAACGAAATGGCGCGTGGGCGAAAATTGGCGGAAACCACATCGGCGGCCGCAAAACGGTAGTACTGGGCAAACCCCGCGTTGCCGCCAATCACAAGGGTCCCGAACGAGAACAGCCAGAATGACTGGATATAAATGGCCAGGGCCGAGATCAGCATTCCGGTCAGGCCAAGCGCCGATCCGACCAGGAAGCCCGCACGGCGACCCACCCGTTTCATTAGAAACGACGCCGGCACCGTGGTCATCAAGGTCCCGACCACGACGGCGGAAATCGGTAACGTGGCCAGCGCCTTGTCATCGGCCATCATAGCGCCAACCAGACCACTGAGGATAATGAGGACGGTCTGCGCCGTGGACATCAAAGCCTGACACAGGCTGAGAATGGCAACATTCCGATGGTCGCGTGAGATAGTCAATTCAACCCGCTTTTCTTTGTGCAAAATAACGGGGCCGCTGGCGGATACCGGCGGCCCCGTTCTCGATTCGATATGCCCCGCCGCTTAGTGAATATTGGACCAGATACTGCGTTTCAGGGCAAACAGCATGCCGGTCAGAACGAGCAGGAAGAACAAGACCTTGATGCCCAGGCGTTTGCGCGCTTCAAGCTCGGGCGAGGCGGCCCAGGCCAGAAAGGTGGTCACGTCTTCGGCGTGCTGGGCCAGCGTCGCCTTGGTCCCGTCCGCATATTCAACGGTCTCGTCGCCAAGGGGTGGCATCATGGCAATCTGGTGGTTGGGGAAGTATTCGTTGAAGAACTTGCCCTCGGCCATTTCGACGCCCTCTGGGGCTTCTTCCACATAACCGGTCAACAGCGCATAGATGTAATCGGCGCCCCCGTTGCGGGCCTTGACGATCAGCGAAAGGTCCGGCGGCACGGACCCGTTGTTGGCAGCACTCGCCACCTTGTCATTGGCGAACGGTGGGACAAAGCGGTCCGACGCGCGGGCCGGACGGAAGTACATTTCGCCTTCCTCGTTGGGGCCGTCCTCAACCTCGACCTCAGCGGCAATCTCGGTGATCTCGGCCTTGGAAAAACCGATGTCGGCAAGGTTGCGGTAAGCCACCAGGGTCAGGCCGTGACAGCTTGAACACACCTCGTTGTAGACCTGGAAACCGCGCTTCAGGATGGCCCTATCAAAGCCGCCGAAGGGGCCGCTGAATGACCATTTGTGGGCGGGTGGTTTGGCGACGTCACCGGATGCCAAAGCCGATCCCATTCCGAAAATCCCGGCAATGCCAAGAAGCCCGACAGCCATTGTGGCGATGATGAGTTTGCGCATCACAAGGCCCCCTTTTCCGAAGCCTTGGTGACTGCGGCGCTGATGGACGTGGGCAGGGGTCGGGGTTTTTCAAGCACACTGACCAACGGCACAATCACGATGAAATGCAGGAAGTAATAGAAGGTCGCCGCCTGACCGATAACGTTCAGTTCATCGCTTGGCGGTTTGGAACCGACGTAACCGAGGATCAGGCAGTCGATCAGGAATATCCAGAAGAACTGCTTGTAGATGGGGCGGAAGCGCGCGCTGCGCACCGGGGATCGGTCCAGCCACGGCATGAAGATCAGGATGCCGACGGCAGCCCCCATCAGCACCACGCCGATCAACTTTGCCGAAAGAAACCATATATCGAAGGTGATTGCCCGCAGGATTGCGTAGAAGGGCAGGAAGTACCATTCCGGCACAATATGCGGCGGCGTTTGCATCGGGTTGGCTTTGACATAGTTGATGGTCTCGCCGAAGAAGTCCGGCGCGAAGAACACGAACCCCATGTAGAAAACCATCATCACGCCGAAGCCGAACGCATCCTTGATGGTGTAGTAGGGATGGAACGGTATGACGTCTTGCTCGTCCTTCACTTCAATGCCCAGCGGATTGCTCGATTTATGGGTGTGCAACGCCCACAGGTGAATAAACACCAGCCCGAAAATGACGAACGGCAACAGATAATGCAGCGCGAAGAAGCGGTTCAGCGTCGGGTTTCCGACGGCAAAGCCACCCCACAGCCAGTTGACGACCGACTCGCCGATTAACGGAATGGCCGAGAACATCGAGGTGATGACGGTCGCCGCCCAGAAGCTCATTTGCCCCCAGGGAAGAACGTATCCGACGAAGGCCGTTCCCATCATCGCGAAAATCAGGAAAACGCCGATGATCCACAGAATTTCGCGCGGGGCCTTGTAGGATCCGTAGTAAAGCCCCCGGAACACGTGGATGTAGACCAGCAGGAAGAACATTGACCCGCCGTTCATGTGCACATAGCGCATCAGCCAGCCGTAATTAACGTCGCGCATAATGCGCTCGACGCTGGAAAAGGCGAAATCCACATGCGGCGTATAGCTCATGGCCAGGAAGATGCCAGTGGCAACCATGATCATCAGCACGATCCCGGCCAACGATCCGAAGTTCCACCAGTAATTCAGGTTTCGTGGCGTCGGATATTCAACCAGATGATGATTGAGAAATGAAAATACGGGAAGGCGATAATCGATCCAGTCGATCGTCCCCTTGATCGCCCGCGCGCCCCAATTGGGTGTGGCCATAATCGCCCCTCTAACCGATCTTGATGGATTCGTCTTCGACGAACGTATACGGCGGCACCATTAGATTGTTCGGTGCCGGCCCCTTGCGGACGCGCCCCGACGTATCATAGTGCGATCCGTGGCATGGGCAGAACCAGCCGCCGAATTCACCGCGATTATCGCCCGCCTTCTGGCCCAGCGGAATACAGCCCAGGTGAGTGCAGATACCAACCATCACCAACCACTCGGGTTTATGTACGCGCTTGGCGTCTTCCTGGGGATCGGGAAGATCGGCAATGTTTACGTTCTGCGCCGCCTCAATCTCCGTGGCCGTGCGCCGCCGAATAAACACTGGCTTTCCCTGCCAGATGACGGTGATGGCCTGTCCTTCCTCGATGGCCGACAGATCGACCTCGGTGGATTTCAAGGCCAGCGTGTCCGCCGCCGGGTTCATGGAATCGATGAACGGCCACGCCGCCAGCGTCGCCCCCGCCACGCCAACCGCCGACGTCGCGATCAGCAGAAAGTCGCGCCGCGTCTCGCCCTCGTTTTCCGTATCTGTAGCCGATGTGGCCGTGTCACTCATGAAGGGCCCCTTAAATAAACCAAACACCAAAACGCACCCCCCTCGCCCGGTCGGCAGGGAGACTTCCACTCACGCTACCCATATAGTCGCAATACATGCCCCGCAATATGATGCAAATCAAGCATTTCCAATAATTGGCGGCATTATTGATGTTGACAAATGAACATGTGTTCATATATTCACCTTATTCCTGGATAGAGAAGACTGGCCACATGACCAACGACCGCACTGTGGAAATTTCCGAGGTGTTTCGCCTGCTGGGCGATCCAACCCGTTTGCGGATCGTTCTGGCGTGCCTGGATACGGCCGAATCGGTCGGCGATATCGCGCACACCGTCGGTGCTTCGCCATCCCTTGTCAGCCATCACCTGCGGCTGTTGCGCGCGGCGCGGCTAGTTCGCGCCGAACGCCGGGGCAAGCAGGTTTACTACACCGCAGCCGACGAACATGTCCGCTGCATCCTCGTTGATATGGTCGCCCACGTCAGCGAACCTGAAATGGAGACAATCTGAATGGCCGGGTGTTGCAGTCATGATGTGGACCGCGAGGCGCTTGTCGGAACCTATCGGCGAGTTCTTTGGATCGTCATCGCCATCAATGCAACCATGTTTTTCGTCGAAATGGCGGGCGGGCTGATCGGCGGATCAATTTCGCTGCAAGCCGATGCGCTCGACTTCCTGGGCGACTCGGCAACTTATTTGATTACCCTGATCGTCCTTTCCATGAGCCTGCGTTGGCGGGCGGGGGCAGCTCTTTTGAAGGGGGCCTCAATGGCCATGTTCGGCATATGGGTCATCGGATATTCAATTTACCACGTCATTTACCCAGGGCTGCCCAGTGCGTCGATTATGGGCGGCGTGGGTTTTTTGGCGCTCGTCGCCAATGTCGTTAGTGCGCTTTTGCTGTATCGCCATCGTTCGGGTGATTCGAACATGCGTTCGGTGTGGCTGTGCAGCCGCAACGATGCCATTTCGAATATTGCGGTCATTATAGCAGCCAGCGGCGTGTGGGCGACCCATACCGGTTGGCCCGATCTTTTCGTCGGCTGCATCATGGCCGCGCTGGCGCTTAGTTCGTCCTATCAGGTGATCCGTCAGGCACGTGGCGAACTTGTCGGCGCGGCGGCATAGGCAAACCGAACCATGCGTCTGGCCTTGTTTGAGCCCGATATTCCGCAAAATGCAGGCACCATGATCCGCATGGCCGCTTGTCTGGAAATCGGCATAGACATCATCGAACCGTGCGGTTTTATTTTCGATGACAAACGCCTGCGTCGCGCCGGGATGGATTACCTCACCCGCGCCGCAATCACCCGTCACGACTCATGGGACTCCTTCGTCACGGCTCGTCGGGCCGAGGGCGGGCGGCTGATTTTGCTAAGTACGCGGGGGCCAACGGTTTACACGGATTTCGCCTTCGAACCTGCCGACACCATCATTGTCGGGCGCGAAAGCGCGGGCGTTCCCAACACAGTGCACCAAACGGTCGATGCAGGGCTGACCATTCCCATGAAAGCGGGCGAACGATCCTTGAACGTGGCCATCAGCGCCGCCATGGTAATCGGCGAAGCCCTGCGCCAATGCGATGGATTTCCCTAAAAGAAAGAGCGCCACAGGGGCGCTCAGTTGACCTTTGGGTAAAGAAACAAGGGTCTCAAAACAACCTAAACACTCAATACCACTGAATGCCCTATCAACTATGTGGGGATGCCGGGTGCCCGTTTCCAGCCCGACCTTTTAGCGCGCTAAGTTTCGACCCGCGCAGTCAGTTCGGCAAGACACGCCCCACGATCAGGGGCAAAATCCTGGTCCAGCCACCAGGCTTCCACGGCACGAAGTTGTTCGCCAACGTCGGGGCCTTCGGCCACGCCCAGCGCCGCCACATCCTTGCCGCTTAGCGGAAATACCGGGGGTGTCCAGGACTGGGCCGTTTCCAGGATCGAAATCCAGCCCTGTGTGCGGTCCGCATCGCTGCGCGGCGCAACCGCCATTTCCTTGGCCCAGGCAAGAAGCGCCCAATCGCGCACGGTTTGCCCACCAACTTTGTAGATGGCGCGGCGTAGATTTGTATTTTCGGTCGTCTGCGAAATGTCGAAATCCGCAGAGTTCATCAAAACAAAGCGTTGCGTTTGGGAACGTGACAAACGAAACCGTGCGGCAACGTCGGCGGCACCCTGGGCGTCGGTCTCAAGCAGCGCCGCCAAACGCCGCAATGGGTCGGGTTCTACCGATTTCAGACGGATTGCCGTCGTGTCCAACCACAGCATCATGCGCAGACGGCCGATATTCACATCTTTTGGAATGATGTGTTCAAGTATGCGCTCGCCCCGCATCAACACCATGACATCGGCCGAATTCTGGGTCATCAAAATGCGGAAAAATTCGTCCCGGACGCGTTCGGCGGAAAGACTTGAAATCCCCGGCGCTAATTGGTGGCAGGCCGCCAGGGCGTCCCGATCGATCGGGGGGCGGCCGAAATCAGCGTAAAAACGAAAGAACCGAAGCAGGCGCAGTGTGTCCTCTTCGATGCGCTCTCGCGCCACGCCGACAAAATGAACGATCCCGTTACCCAGATCGGCGATGCCGCCGAAAGGATCGTAGATATCGCCGTCGGGCGTACACGACATGGCATTGATGGTGAAATCGCGGCGCGCGGCATCGGCGACCCAATCATTGGTGTAGGCGACTTTGGCGCGCCTGCCATCGGTCGCCAGATCAAGCCGCAAGGTTGTGATTTCGAATCGTTCATCATCGACAAGCGCACTCACCGTGCCGTGATCGATGCCGGTGGGGATGGCACGCAAACCGGCCTCTTCCAGCAACTCGATCACCCGGTCCGGCGGATCCGGTGTGCCGATATCAATGTCCTTCACGGGACGATTTGCAATGGTGTCGCGAATGCATCCGCCAACAAAGCGCACATCGGCCCCGCGGCTTTGCAACGCGGCTATGACGGCGCGCGTCGCCGGTGTGCTCATCCACGGTTGCGGGGCCAGCTTTCCTGTCGGGTCTATCTCGGCAGAATTGCCACGGAACAAAGAATACGTGGCCACTTCCCGACCTTTGATCATGGCTGGGCGGCCTTATCGAATCTCGCCGGGAATAATGCGACCATCCTCGAAACGCGACGGCGTGTACGTGCCGTCGGGTCGCCCGCTGTCAAAATAGGCAACCGAGCCCAGTGTCGCGGCCATCAGAAGAAACCCGCAAACAATCAGCCAGAACCACGGGCCTTCAAACCAGAACGGCGGATCGTCGGGTTTGCGCCCGCGCTTTCCTCCGATCCACGCCCAAAGGAAATAGACGGCGAACGGAAGTGCCAGGGGAATAAGGTAGGTTAGGAAAACTCGGGTCATATTACCGCCATACGCTTGTAAAGGTTCATCAGCATACCGGCAGTCGCACCCCAAATAAAATGATTGCCATAGGGAACGGCATAAAAATGCCGGTCGCGTCCGTCGATGGTTTGTTTGTGCCTTTGGTGATTTGCAGGGTTCAGAAGAAACGCCAGCGGAACCTCGAAGGTCTCGGCCACCTCGTGAGAATCCGGATCAAGCTCGAATGGCGGCTCGACCATACCGACGATCGGAGTCACGCTATACCCAGTGCCCACGTCATAGCGATCCAACCTTCCCAAAATTTCGACGTGGCTGCGGCTCAAGCCGATTTCTTCTTCGGTTTCGCGTAGGGCGGCGTCTTCGGGGCTTTGGTCGGAGGGCTCTATACTTCCGCCGGGAAAGCTGATCTGCCCTGCGTGATCGGGAAGATGATCGGTGCGCCGCGTAAAAATAACCGAAAGATCCCCATCGCGATCAACGACCGGGATCAACACGGCGGCGGGTCTAAGCGAGCTAGCCGGCGGGCAATTGCGATTTCGCTCGCGATCGCCGTGGCTGTCATCCGTCGCCCGAAAACGATCCACAAACTGCTTTCGATTCATTCCTCGCCGTTCAGCCGTCCCATGACGAAAAAGCTGCCACAACTCCAAATTCCGTAAAATGGTTCATCATCAATCTTTTCTTCTAGGCCTAGGCCCACCACTTCATAATACACGGAACGAAGGAGGCGTGCGTGAATTCCCTCGCGCAAACGGACATAGGGCAGCGGTTCGTCGGTATCGGGATCGGTCCAGACCTCGAACGGATGGTCGTTGTCGATGGTGACGAGTTCGTCCACATTCGTGCGCAAAGAGATAACCTGCTCGTGCCCGGCTCCGGTGACGAACAGCTCGACCGCAACGAAGGGAACGTCGTCGACTTCGATGCGGCCCATTTCCTCGGGGCTGACCAGCCAATAGGCTCCCTCGGCATCGCGCGTGAGGTTGGATGCGAACAGACACACCATCTCTTTTCTGTTGATCGGCGATCCCTCGTAATACCAAACGCCATTACGGTCGATACGGATATCCAGCTTGCCCAACACGTTGCGGTCCCCTCGACAGCCCCGAATATCAACGGTACCGGCTGTAACAGTGGGACAGGTGGTGGTGGTTGCTTTATCCTTCATGATTGGCGATGGCCACCGCGGATGGAGGTTGTTTTTTGACTGCACTTAAAGAAGATAGAGATAAATCAGCGAACTCCAAGGACCTTGTGGAAGAAGTTGATCGTTTAGGTGAAAAAATCGCCGCCGCGCGCACCAGTATCGGTCGGGTGATTTTCGGTCAATCGCGGGTCGTTGAGGAAACCCTGATTACGCTGCTGGCCGGTGGGCACCTGTTGCTGATTGGTGTTCCGGGACTGGCCAAAACCCGCCTTGTCGAAACCCTGGGAACGGTGTTCGCGATGGAGGCACGGCGCGTTCAGTTTACGCCGGACCTGATGCCCGCCGACATTCTGGGCTCGGAAGTTCTGGAAGAATCCGATACCGGACGCCGGTCGTTTCGCTTTATCAAAGGGCCGGTATTCTGCCAACTTTTGATGGCCGACGAGATCAACCGCGCCAGCCCGCGCACCCAGTCGGCCTTGCTGCAAGCCATGCAAGAACACCGGGTTTCCGTGGCCGGACATTATCATTTACTGCCGCAGCCCTTTCACGTGCTGGCAACACAGAATCCGCTGGAGCAGGAGGGAACCTACCCGCTGCCCGAGGCGCAGCTCGACCGCTTTTTCATGCAGGTCGATGTGGACTACCCCGAACGCGAAGCCGAGCGCGATATTGTGATTTCCACCACCGGGGCGCTCACCGATCATGCCGAACGGGTTATGGGCCCGGTCGAATTGATCGCCGCGCAACGGCTGATCCGGCACATTCCCGTGGGCGAAAGCGTTGTTGAAGCGATCCTGACCCTGGTTCGGGGCGGTCGTCCCGAAACATCTGAAATCGCCGACGTGCGCAAACATGTTTCCTGGGGACCGGGGCCACGGGCCAGTCAGGCTTTGATGCTGGCGGTGCGCGCGCGAGCCGCCATGGACGGGCGGCTGGCCCCGTCGGTGGACGATGTTCTGGCCCTGGCCCATCCTGTTTTGCGGCACCGCATGGCGCTCAGCTTCGCGGCCCGCGCCGAAGGAATTGGGTTGGGTGACATCATCGACAAACTTTGCGAGACAGTCGCCTGAAATGAGCGAAAGCCGAACCACCCTGCACCACCGGGCCGAAGCCCTGGCCGCGACCCTGCCGCCGCTTTTGGTGGCGGCGGAGCGGGTGGCGTCCACCGTGGCTCAAGGCGTTCACGGTCGGCGCCGGGTCGGTCAGGGCGATACCTTCTGGCAATACCGGCGCTACGACGGAAGCGAGGCGGCGAACCGGATTGACTGGCGGCAATCGGCCAAAACGCAACGGGTTTTCGTTCGCGAAACGGAATGGGAAGCGGCCCAGAGCGTTTGGTTGTGGCGCGACGCCTCGGCGTCGATGTCGTACCGATCGTCGGACGATCTTCCAACCAAAAACGCACGGGCCAATCTGGTGGTTCTGGCGTTGGCGTCGTTGCTGGTTCGCGGGGGCGAACATATCGCCTTTTCAGGATCGGGGATACCGCCGGGGTCAGGCCGAGCCGCCCTGATGCGGATCGCCGAATTGATCGAGACCGGTCACGCCGAGACCGCCGGACTGCCAACAATTGAGCCTCTGCCACGCTACGCGCGCATTGTCATTGTCGGCGATTTTCTGGCCCCGCTTTCGGAAATAGCAACCATCGTCGGCGCTTATGCGGCGCGCGGCGTTCGCGGACATCTGCTGCAAATCCTCGATCCGGCGGAAGAAACCCTGCCCTTCGGCGGGCGCATCGAATTCGAGGGGCCGGAGAACGAAGGACGGGTTCTGATCGGCAACGTCGAAACGGTCCGCGACGACTACGCTGACGCCCTGGCCGCCCATCGTCGTGGGCTTCACGCCTTGGCCCGCAAAAGCGGCTGGACCTTCGCCACACACCGAACAGACCGACCGACCGAGACACCGCTGCTAAGCCTTTTTCTGGCGCTGTCGAAACCGGGATCGGGGACATGATGACCCTGGGCGCAATTGCGTTTGCGGCCCCCTGGGCCTTGGCCGCGTTGGCCGCGCTTCCTGCGATCTGGTGGCTTTTGCGCTTAACCCCGCCAGCCCCCCTGCGCATGGTCTTTCCGCCTTTGCGAATTCTGATCGGACTTAGCCCACGCGAAGAAACGGCCGCCCAATCCCCACTGTGGCTGATTTTGATGCGTCTGATGCTGGCCGTCGCCGTGATTTTGGGATTGTCGAATCCTATCCTCAACGTAGCGCGGGAGTTGCGCGGAACGGGGCCGATCCTTGTCGTTATCGACGACGGTTGGGCAGCGGCGCGCGACTGGCCGGGACGTCAGGCCGCGTTGGGCGAAATTCTGGATCAGGCGGCGATGGGCGATCGCCCGGTGGCTGTTGTCACCACCGCCCCCGCCGCAAAACACAAAGAAATCGAACTGCTGCGTCCCGAAGACGCGCGAGATCATGTGCGTGCAATTCGTCCCAAGCCATGGCGCGTCGACAGAGCGGATGCGCTGGCGCGCATTCAAACATCTTCGGCGCTTAGCGCATCGCCGCCCGGTGACGTGATCTGGTTGACCGATGGAGTGACCGAACCAGATACCGAAGAATGGCTGGATGGCCTGCGCCGCATTGCGCCGGTTCGGGTGGTGCGCGACCCACCGGGCCGCGCGCTTGTTCAATTGCGCCCCCCCACTTCAGACGGCGCCGTGTTGAAGGTCGAAGCGGTTCGATCGACCGATGAGGGGCGGCAAAACCTGTGGTTAAGGGCCTTTGGAGCGGACGGCTTGGTGTTAGCCCGTCAACCGATTGAATTCGCCGATGGAAAAGGTGTCGCCGAAGGTCGCTTCGATTTGCCGACGGAAATTCGCAACCGGCTGGTTCGCCTGGATATCGAGGGCCAGGGAACCGCCGCAGCCACTGTGTTGATGGATGAACGCTGGCGGCGGCGACCGGTGGGTTTGCTGAGCGGGCCGCGCGAAGATGCGGCGCAACCGCTGCTGGGCGAATTTTACTACGTGCAGCGCGCGCTAGCTCCTTTCACCGAAGTCCGGCGCGGCGCAACCTCGCAACTTCTGGCACGCAAGTTGGCAGTTTTGGTGATGGCCGATGACAGTCCCATGAACAAGGAAGACCCCGAAAAACTGGCCCGCTGGATCGACGCGGGCGGGGTGCTTGTTCGCTTCGCCGGACCAAGGCTTTCCGATACCGCCGGGTTGATGACGGGCGAACAACTGCTTCCTGTTCCCCTGCGCGCAGGGGGGCGAACTTTGGGCGGCGCGCTGTCGTGGGACAAGCCCGCACGGCTCGCACCCTTTTCGCCGGACAGCCCCTTCGCCGGGCTTTCCACACCCGAAGAGGTAACGATTTCCCGTCAGGTGCTGGCCCGCCCGGCGTTGGATTTGGCGGCAAAAACCTGGGCGCGTCTGGTTGACGGAACGCCGCTTATTACGGCGGACCGGCGTGGGAAAGGATGGACCGTCCTTTTTCACGTTAGCGCCAATACGGCGTGGTCCAACCTTTCAATTTCCGGATTGTTCGTGCAAATGCTCAGGCGCGTGGTCGCGCTTAGCCACGGTTCCGTCAGTGGATCGGGAGACACCGTACTGGCACCGATGGAAACGCTGGATGGATACGCCTTGCTGGGTTCGCCGCCGCCGGGCGCAACCGGCATCGCGGCCAGCGCTTTTGACCGGGCGTCACCCGGCCCAACCCATCCCCCTGGCTTCTATGGAAAAGGCGAGGAGCGCCGCGCGCTCAATCTGACCGACGGCACTTCGGGGCCCGTCACCCTGGGGTCGCTACCGGGTGGCGTCGAGGTTGCGACCTATGGCAAAGCGCGACAGCTCGCTTTTCGGCCCTGGCTGATGGGTGCGGCGCTGGTTCTGTTCGTTCTTGATCTTGCAATTGCCTTGAGTTTGCGCGGGGCCCTGCGGCGCAGGCCGATGGCAACCGCAGCAATCGTGTTGCTGATTGCGCAAGGATTCGCGGGTCAAGCCGACGCGCAGTCGGCGGGCATGGAAGCAAGTCTGCATACACGTCTTGCCTTTGTGACCACGGGGGATGATCGTATCGACGCCATCAGCCGCGCCGGTCTGCACGGACTTGGCGTCGTCGTCAATCGGCGCACGGCTGTGGAATTGGCCTCGCCCGTAGCCGTCGATCCCGAAACTGACGAATTGGTTTTCTTCCCGCTTATTTACTGGCCGGTGACCGATGCACCGCCGCCGTCGGATAACGCGGCGGCCCATATCCGGGCTTATCTTGCGGGCGGCGGAATGATCCTTTTCGATACCCGCGATCCGGACGGTGCGGTGTCGCTGAACGCCCTTCGCCAACTGGCCGAAACCCTGCGAATTCCGCCCCTCATTCCAACCCCAACCGACCACGTATTGACCCGCGCCTACTATCTTCTACGCGATTTTCCAGGGCGCTGGGCGGGCGGAACTCTGTGGGTGGAACGGGCCGGGGAACGGGTGAACGACGGCGTCTCGCCGGTCATCGTGGGCAGCAATGACTGGGCCGGAGCGTGGGCCATTGATGAAACAGAACGCCCGCTTTTTGCGACCGTACCCGGCGGCGAACGCCAGCGCGAAATGGCCTATCGGTTCGGCGTTAATCTGGTGATGTATACGCTGACCGGAAATTATAAGGCCGATCAGGTCCATCTTCCGGCGATCCTGGAAAGGTTGGGCTTATGAGCGGTGTCGTCACATGGTCGCCCCTGATTCCGTGGCCGCTTCTGGCGGCGGCGGGCGGGGCCGGACTGGTTCTTCTGCTTATGGCCGCGCGGGGCCGGGCACGCGGCATTTGGTGGCGCGGGGCCGTTTTGGCGCTGCTGGTTGTCGTGCTGGCCGATCCCAGGCTGGTTCGCGAAGCGCGCGAGGCGCAAAACGACATCGCCGTGATCGCGCTGGACACGTCACCCAGCCAAAACACCGGAACGCGCCAGGCTCAAAGTGCTGGTGCGCGGGACGCGCTGAAAAAGGCGTTGGACGAAATCGAAGGTCTGGAGGTGCGCATCACCGAAGTCGGCGGCCTTGGTCCCGACAGCAGCGAAGGCACCCACATGTTCGGCGCGCTGGAAAAGGCGGTGGCGGAAATTCCCGCCGGACGTTTCGCCGGTGCCGTTCTGATCACCGATGGTCAGGTTCACGACGCGCCGCTGCCAGGCGCCAAAATATCGGTTCCCGGCCCGGTTCATGTTTTGCTAAGCGGAAGTTCCGGCGAGAAGGATCGGCGGATCGTCATTGAAAGCGCGCCCAGCTACGGCATCGTGGGCAAGGAAATCACCCTTGCCTATCGCATCGGGGATCACCCGCACCAGCCTCGTGGAACAACGGCAGATGTCGTTGCGCGGCGCGACGGCAAGGACATCGAAAGCCACAGCGCACCCATCGGTGAGCGCCGGGAAATCACCCTGACCCTCGATCATGCCGGACCGACCATCGTCGAGTTGAGCGCGGCCCCGCTGGCTGGCGAGTTGTCGGAGCTTAACAATCGGGCGCTGGTTGCGATCAACGGCGTACGCGACCGGCTTCGGGTCTTGCTGGTATCGGGGCAGCCCCACCCGGGAGAACGCACATGGCGCAACCTATTGAAATCGGACCCGGCTGTGGACTTGGTGCATTTCACCATTCTCAGGCCGCCGGAAAAGGATGATTACACGCCGACCCGCGAACTTGCCCTGATCGCGTTTCCGGTTCAGGAGTTGTTCGAGGAACGCATTGGCGAATTCGACCTGATCGTCCTTGATCGCTATGTCGTGCGCAACGTCCTGCCGCCGGATTACTTCATGAACATCGTGTCCTATGTGCGCGGCGGCGGCGCGTTGTTGCTGGCCGTCGGCCCGGAATTCGCCGGACTGAGAAGCCTGTCGGGCACACCGCTGGCCGACATTTTGCCGGTCGTGCCGACGGGACGCATTTTTGAGACGGGTTTTCGCCCGACAACCACCGACACAGGCCGTCGGCATCCGGTTACGGCGGCGTTGCCAGCGGCGTCGATGGCCGTCGGCGTTGAGCCCGCCTGGGGTCGCTGGTTCCGTCAAATCGAAGGAGCGGCTGGCACCGGGCATGTCTTGATGAACGGAACCGAAAACTCGCCCCTTCTGGTTTTGAACCGCGTCGGCGATGGTCGCGTTGGGCAAATGATGAGCGATCATATCTGGCTGTGGGCGCGCGGCTTCGACGGCGGTGGCCCCCACGCGGAAATTACGCGGCGGCTGGCCCACTGGCTGATGAAGGAACCCGACCTGGAAGAAGAAATGCTGCGCGCCAGTGCCCGGGACGGCAAGCTGACAATCCAGCGCCGCAGCTTGGGCACCAACGCCGTTTCGGTAACCGTCAGCACACCATCGGGCTCTTCGCAGACGTTGTCACTTAAACCGGGGCGTGATGGTCTGGCGAGCGCCACCCTCGCGGCCACGCAACCCGGCCTTTATTCGATCACCGACGGAACGCACACGGTTCTGGCCGCCCTTGGTGCATTGAACGCGCCGGAACTGACTGATTTGCGCGCCACGGCGGAACGACTGAAACCGCTAAGCGATATGACCGGCGGCGCGACACATTGGATCGCCGATGGCCTGCCCGGTGTGCGGCGCACCCAGGCGGGGCGTAACAGCGCAGGGCGCGGATGGATAGGTTTTGTGCGAAACGAGGCTGAAGTGGTCAGCGGAATCACCAGAACGCCCCTTCTTCCATGGTGGCTGGCCCTGTCCCTGACCCTTGGATTGCTGGCCACGGCTTGGTGGCGCGAAGGACGCTAACATTCATCCCAGTAGGGGTTCGCGCCGAAGCGTTCAACCAAGAAATCGACGAAGACCCGGACCTTGGCGGAGACGTGCTGTCGATGTGGATAGACGGCGTAAATCGAAAGATCGGGATCAATGAAATCGCCCAGCGCCGACGTCAATCTTCCGGCCCGCAGGTCGTCGCCGACAATAAACGTCGGCCCGAAATAGACGCCCGAACCGGCGACCGCAGCCGCGCGCAAGGCTTCGCCGCTATTGGCCCTAAGATTTCCACGAACACGAACGCTAAAGGGGCCGTCGGGTCCGACGAAGGCCCACTGATCCTGCGCCGCCAGATAGGTATAGAACAGGCAGTTGTGACCCTCCAAATCGCGTGGGTGGGTGGGCATACTATGCTTTCGCCAATAGTCCGGACTGGCGCAAACGGCAAGCCGCGCCGGAGCCAGCTTGCGTGCGATCAGGGTTGATGGCGTCATTTTCGCGATGCGTACGGCCACGTCGTAGCCTTCGTCAACCAGATCCACCAACCGGTCATTGAGATCGAGGGTCACGCTCAGGTCTTCATAGCGCGCCATGAAATCGGCCATGGCCGGGGCCATGTGAAGGATGCCGAACGACATGGGCGCGTTGATGCGAAGATTGCCGCGCGGTTCGGTTTGAAGCCGGGTCACCGCCTGCTTGGCCTCGTCCAATTCCGTCAGAATTCTCTGGGCGCGCTCGAAAAACGTAGCCCCCGCCTCGGTCAAACTAAGACGCCTTGTGGTACGGTTGATCAGGCGCGCGCCCAATTGGTTTTCCAGCGCTGCCAGTTTCTTGCTGACCGCCGATTTTGATAGGCCCAAATCGCGCGCCGCCGCGCTGAAACTTTGGCGTTCGGCGATACGTGCAAAGATCGTCAGTGCGGAAAGATCGTCCATGAGGTGAACATAGTATTGTTTCCATACAGAAACAATGATGTTCCATCTCTACGTATTGTTCATTTTTCGGACACGACCTACCTTCCGTTCAAGAGATTTTCCAATTCTAACCAAGGAAACTTGAACATGACCAATCTACTTGTCGTCACCAGCAGCCCCAAGACCGGCGGTTCCGTTAGCGGCGATCTGGTTGAGCGTTTCGTCGCCGCCCTCGAAGCCGATACCGAAGTTGTGCGGACCCAGCGAAACGTAGGCCTTGCCCCGCCGCCCCATCTTGACGAAACAACCATCGGCGCTTTCTACACGCCGGAAGATCAGCACACCCCCGAGCAAACCGAAGCGGTGAAACTTTCCGACGAGCTTATCGCCGAAGTGGAAGCCGCTGACATCATTGTCGTCGGCTCGCCCATGCACAATTTCGGCGTTTCCTCGGGCCTTAAGACCTGGCTCGACCACATCGCCCGGGTGGGGAAAACCTTTCGCTACACCAAAGCCGGACCCGAGGGTTTGCTTGGCGGGAAGAAGGTTTTCGTGCTCAGTGCACGCGGCGGCGATTATTCCAAAACCAGCCCCGCCCATGCAATGGACCAGCAGGAACCCTATTTGAAGACTGTGTTTGGCTTTATGGGCCTAACCGATGTGACCTTCATCCACGCCCAGGGCGTCAATCAGGGCGGGGAAAGCGTAGATCGCGCGAAACAAGCTGTGCAGGCCGCAGCGCAGGCTTTGGCCGCCTGAATCGGATTAAGTTTATGGGACAATTAATCGACGGCGTGTGGAAGGACGAGTGGTACGACACCAAGACCACTCGCGGGCGTTTTGTGCGCTCGGACAGCCAGTTTCGCAACTGGATCACCGCCGATGGATCGTCGGGTTTTCCGGCGGAAGCCGGGCGTTACCATCTTTACGCCGCCCACGCCTGCCCCTGGGCCCATCGCGCGTTGATCTTCCGCCATCTCAAGGGCTTGGACGAAATGATCTCGGTTTCCGTCGTCGATTCAATGATGCTGGAAAACGGCTGGACCCTTCCCGATGGTGCCGATCCGGTGAACGGCGCCCAGTTCATGTTTGAAGTCTATCTGAAGGCGGACCCGGCGTACTCGGGCCGTGTCACTGTTCCCGTGCTTTGGGACAAGGTGGGCGGGACCATTGTCAGTAATGAATCGTCCGAAATCATCCGCATGCTTAACTCGGCTTTCGATGGCGTCGGGGCAACACCCGGCGACTATTACCCGACGCACCTGCGCGCCGAAGTCGACAAAATAAACGCGCGCACCTACTCGGGCATAAACAACGGAGTCTACAAATGCGGCTTCGCCACGACGCAAGCCGCCTATGAAGAGGCCTTTGACGCGCTTTTCAAGGAACTGGACTGGCTGGAAGATTTGCTGTCACGCCGCCGCTATCTGGCAGGCGACGTCATCACCGAAGCCGATTGGCGTTTGTTCACGACGCTGGTGCGTTTCGATGCCGTCTATTTTGGCCACTTCAAATGCAACAAGCGACGCCTCGTCGACACCCCCAATCTGTGGGCCTATACGCGCGAGCTTTATCAAATACCCGGCATCGCAGAAACCGTTCACATGGATCATATCAAGAACCACTACTACGGCAGCCACAAGACGATTAACCCCAGCGGGGTCGTGCCCAAAGGCCCGCTAATTGAATTTTTCGAACCGCACGGTCGCGGGTGAAAGGCAAAGAAAAATGATCGACGTCATTGCGTTTGAAACGCTTGGCCGCATGGATATCGACTGGCTGAGCGCGCGCTTTCATTTCAGTTTTGCCGACTACCACGACCCGGCACGCATGGGGTTCGGGCCGTTGCGGGTATGGAACGACGACACCATTCGGCCCCAGGGCGGCTTTCCCATGCACCCGCACCGGGACATGGAAATCATCACCTATGTGCGCACCGGCGCCATTACCCACGCCGACAGCCTGGGCAACGAAGGCCGCACGGTGGCCGGCGACGTTCAGGTGATGAGTGCCGGAACCGGCATCATTCATTCAGAATTCAATCTGGAGGATGTCGATACGACGCTGTTTCAGATTTGGGTCACCCCACGTGAAGCCCGCCTTGCACCACGCTGGGATCAGCGGCAATTCCCGCAAGAATCCGGCCAAGCCGCGTTGGTTGCGCTGGCGTCTGGCCGCAAAAAAGACCTGGATGCGGGCGCGCTTTTAATTCATCAGGACGCCACCCTGTTCGGCGCAACCCTGACCAAAGGCCAGGAGATCGCCCATCAATTGGAACCGGGTCGCGGGATCTACCTCGTCGCCGCGCGCGGATCGCTGGACATAAACGGCACCGCCCTCGGGCATCGCGATGGCGCAACCCTGACGAGCGAACCCGAACTGCGCATCACCGCCACCGACGACGCCGAAGTGGTGGCGCTGGATTTGCCGTAACACCTGCCTCAAGATGCCGCAACAGCATTTGCTTCTTCCGACTCTCACTTTTCGGCACGAGCCAGGACTTCGCCAAGCCTACTGCGAAAGGTCCGAACTTTGAGGGCATCGACAAGAGGAGTAAGGAAAAAAGTTCCCGTTTCGGGCAAGTTTTTCTCGGCGGAGTCAAGAATTGGCTCAGGGTCAAGCAAACGACCACGTCGGAAATTCCCGGCAATCAGCCGCTTTTTGACCACCCGTCTTCACGCAAAGCTATGGCGTATTTCTTGCTTGACCGAACAGACAAAATAATACGGTTTGCGCAGGGAATTTAAAAATGATTGGCACCGACTACGCAAGGTATTACCAGCCTATTCTTACACAGAACACAGCGCCGACACCCGAAGCGCCCAAGGCAGGTCCAACTCCCGGGGCAGACATTGAAAACTCGACCGAGGAGGTGAAGGCACCGCCGCTCAGTGGATTTGGTGCGCTGTTGTCGTATAAAGACATACGTATGCTGGCAATCCGCAAAATCAGTGCTGACGATCAGACGGCCTACAAAGACATGGTGGCGCATTTTGTTTCCACACCGGAGAACCGGAAAAACCCGCAGGAATTTCTCGAAAATCTGTCCTCGGAAGGGATTCTACTGCTTGAGAGAATTCAATCCTTCCCACCAGACGCCAACGTCCAGGTCAGCGATCTAAATGACGAGGAAGCCCTTAATTTTATCCTGCCGCATACTCAGAAAGTTGATTTGAACAACGACGGACTGATCGCGGGCCCCAACGGAGCCAAAGGCTTTCAGTTTCCCCCACCAAATGCCCCACAAGGCGTGAAAGATGCATGGGATGATGCGACCGCCACGATGAGCGAAAAGGACGTGATGTTGTTGTCGGGGAAGTTCATGAGCTTGCTGATATCGTCGAACATTCACGTTGACGAAAATGGCAAAGTTACTTTCACGGAACCGGATGATCCGGATTGGCAAAACCCTTTCGACGATCCAGGTTTTTCTTATCAGGACAGCGTGAAAAATTTCCTGGAAGGCAACGAGCTTAGCAAGAATTTCAATTCGCCGGAAATATATGAGCGCATCAAAACTTTGCTAACAATGCTCGGCGATACCTTCGATGAACACAAGGTTGCCTGAATGACGCTGATCGATAAAGCCTGTTCAAGCCCTGCCTGCTGCGCCCGGTAGCTGGCCTATTGTTAAATGTCATCGATGAAGGCGTCCCGGCCATTCTGTAGCTTTCGTATACGGGTACATGAGCTAATCCCCTTCGCGCACGCACAGCACGCCGTAGTTGGCGCGCAGAGGGGCTAGTATGTCGGTGAAGCCGGATGGGGGCTGGGGGTCAACGTGGTTTAGGCTGTCGGAATCGGATATCGGCGCATGCCATTACATGCCGAACCTGCCTCAAGGCGCATATGCCCCCGTTTCAGATATTGCTTACCCAATACCAAAAGTTGCGGTATAGTAGAAATCCACTCACTATATATGGGCATACTCGTGATCAGCGACATATCGCAATTTGAAGTTCGGACGTTCGAGCCCAATCAGGTGATTTTTGACGAGGGCGACGCTGCGCAAACCGTCTACATTCTGCGCAAGGGCGCCGTGGACATTAAAGTCGGCACCCGAGGTGAAGCCCCCCGGGTGCTGATCACCATAAGGCCCGGTGAAATTTTTGGTGAATTGGCGCTTTTGGAAAACCGCTCCCATCGGGCCAGCGCGGTGACGACGGAAAAAACCGAGGTATTGGAAGTTCCCCATCAGGATTTTCTCGACAGGCTGGACGCTTCAGATCCCGTTATGAAGGCGGTCCTCAATCATCTGGTGTCGAGACTGCGGGAGATGATGAGCGAAGAAAAGAGCTACGGCGATGTCTCTTGGGCGGGATGGAAAAAATAACGCTGGATGAGCCGGCCGGTCATTGGTATCAGCTAATTAGAGGCGCAGGTCTCGCAGACAAGGCGAAAACCTATCAAAATGTGCCATATGTTTGCGGGCCGGGAGTGACGAGCCGCCGGACGGCAAACCCCGCACCCCTTATCGTCCCATGATCCCCCTTTGACGATAAAACGCCCGTTTCCGGCTTCTTCGCTTGTCCATTCAAACACCTGACCACTGCCGTCCATCAGGCCGAACGGGCTTGCACCTTTTGCAAAATTTCCGACATCCATTGTGTCAAATGGCCCTCTGTCATGGGAATTCAGGTGCGAAGGTTCAAAATAATCCCCCACGGAAAGTGTCGGCCGTCGGTTCCACGCACCGCCTTTTCCCATTCAGGTTCCGTCGGCAGACGCCAAACCGACCCCGTTTTTCTTGACAGCCAAAGTGCATAAGAAACGGCGTCGGCATGGCCGACCAGAACGACCGGATGCTTCTCGCGTCCTTTCGGGGGCAGTGGGCCATCCCAAGAAAATTTCAGCGTGAGACCAAACGGATGGATAAGACCGTATCGCGCCCAAGTTTCCTCATCGATCATGGGCGGACGGTGGGCGTTCGAAGAAACGAATGCGGCATACTCGGCATTGGTAATCGGATTTTTGGTTATCGCGAAGGTGCCTGTGAATTCCTCGCGCCTGTCCTTTTCGCCTTCGTACCACCGGTTTGTGCGCGTCGCGCTATGGCCGTAGGCTTTTTCATCCAACCGATAGGCAGCCTCTCGCTCAGCTCGATCCGAACCCATGATGAACGGACCGGCCGATATGAACAGAACTTCCGGGGGCGAAAAAGTTTCAGCCCGAACCGATTGCCCGGCGAAGACGTAATAGGCTTCAGCGATTGCCAAGAAAAAAATGAAAGCGTTGCGCGACATCATTCATCTAATAAAGCGCGGCCAAGCCACAATTTCATTTCACAAGGTCGTTACGCCCTACTCCCCATCCCGCACACTCAGCACCCTGTAGATGGCGCGCAGCAAGGTTAGTTTGTCGGTGAGACCGACGGGTTGGGGATCGACGTGGTTGAGGCTGTCGGTAAGAAAAAGCTGGGCTTTTCCGGCAGGCAGGGCGTTGGCCAGCGCCGCACTTTGGGTTTCCGGAACAATCGGGTCGTCGCGCCCGTGGATGAGGAAGAATTCGGGCTTGAGGGATGCCAGATCGCGCCGGGCGATATCAAGAGCCTGCAAATCGGTCAACATGGCTTTGGGCAGGGCGGCGATAAGCTGCGGGACCTTTTCGGGGTCCTGATTGGCGATCAGCGCATAGACGGCGCGGCCCTCCGGCCCCAGGACATCGACGAAGTGCTGGACCGGGGCGCGCGCGTCGCGGATTTTTGCATCCTTAATGGCGTGCAGCAGCGCCCGGTCATTGCGGCTTTCCAGGCGGTCCAGATTGGATTGAACGAACACCCATTTCCCGTAAGTGTTGGGGGACCGTATCCGCCATGGCTCGTCGGCATTTTCGCGAAAACGTCCAGTCGTGAAATAGGTGATCAAGGCCGTTAGGTCATAGTAACCGCCGATGGCGAGGATCAAATCCACCCGCTCGTTGACGCCGGGTTTGAACAACGACGCAATCGCCGGACCGACGGCATATGAAATGGCACTGATGCCCAGCGGCCAGCCGTCCGGCGTTTGGTCGTCCAGCCACAGGGCGGCGTCGGCGATGGCGGTTGCGTCTTGCGGTTTGACCTTGAGCGCGCGCAGGTTGGCAAGGTCCGGCACCAGTACGCGAAAACGCGCCCGGGCCAGGGTGGTGGCAAAAGCCACCATGCGCGGATCGTCCTTGCCGGTGGCGGCAACACCCGGAACCAGAACCAGGCCTGCGCGCTCGTCGTGGCGCGGGGTGTAAAGATCGCCAACGTAGGAACGGCCCGAAACCGTATAGCTGACCAACTTTCGCCCCGGCGTTGGGGTCTCGTTCTTCAACGCACTGGGGCCGCCAGCGGCGTCGATATCGGCCAGCACCAAGCGCGCTTCGCCGAGCCGTCCCGGCGAACAACCGGCGCTGAGAAGCACCGCGAACAGCAGCAAAAAAATGGAGCGAAAGGTCGCCATTCAGGCGGGAAACGGAACGCCCAGCCGCGCACCAACGCCCTGCAGGGCGCGCACCGTGCTTTCGGGCAGGGGGATGCCGTTTTGCAGGCGTTCTGCCTCTAGTCTGGCTCCGCGTTCGCCGGGGAAACGGACCTCGTCGAAGTCGGGCGCGGCTTGCAGGGCTTTCATGCGTTCGATCAGGGTGTCCATGCGGGCTTCAAATTCGGCCCGGTCCATAAAGGCGCTGACATCCATGGCCATCAGGAAATTGCCGGAATTAACATGGCGCTCCTGATTGGAAAAAAGGTCCAGCACATCACCCGCAAAAGCCGCCCCCGACAACACACCCGCCAAAATTTCGACGGCCATGCCAAGCCCCGACCCCTTGGCCCCGCCCACGGGAAGGGCGGCACCTTTTAGCGCCGTGGCCGGATCGGTGGTGGGAACGCCGTTGGCATCCACCGCCCATCCTTCGGGGATGGGCTGGTCCAACTCCAGGGCCAGCCGGAATTTACGCCGGGCGGCGGCGCTGGTCGCCATGTCGAGCACGAAGGGCGGTTGTTTTCCTGCGGGGGCGGCGATGGCGATGGGGTTGGTGCCGAACAGTTTATCGCGGCTGCCCCAGGGTGTGACGTGGACCGACGAATTGACCATGGCCAAGCCGATGAAACCCTGTTCGACCGCCATCAGTGGATACAGGCAAGCGGCCCCCAGATGGTTGGTGTTGCGAACCGACCCAATACCAATGCCGATGCTGCGTACCGAACGGATAACCGCTTCCATGGTGCGGGTCGCCGCCACATGGCCCATGCCGTTGTCGGCATCGACCCGCAAGGCCCAGCCAGAGCGCTGTTCGATGCGAATGTCGGGCCGCGCATTAACGCGACCATCCAAAAGGTTTTCGACGTACAAGGGAATGCAGCCAAGGCCGTGAGTGTCGAACCCCCGAAGATGGGCGCGCGCCAGACAATCGGCCATGACACCAGCGTCGGTGCCGGTCATGCCAGCACGTTCAAACACCTCGCGCGCAAACACCTTTAGCGCATCAACAGTGCACACCAATTCGGTTGATCGTATGGCGGTATCGACGCTCATCACATAACGAACGCACCAACGTGGGCGCGGATGTTCTTTTCCATTTCGGCGTTGAAATCAGCCATCAGCGCTTCGGTCAGCTCGAACCACATGCGTTCGCGGTCGTTGATGCTGGCCCCTTCCAGAATGGAGCGCGAACGGCTCACCCGCGCTGTGGCAAAGCCCTTTCGGAAGCCCCTGTCATCAAGGATTTCAAGCATCCCGGCAAGCGACGCGTCATAGCGCGCCGACGGTTCCTTGTTAAAAACGCCCGTAAGACCGGCTTCGGTTTTAAGCGCGGTTTCGGTAACCGTGGCGTCGGAAATGGTGAATCGCACGGTATTTCCCATCCCCTTGGCCGCCAGGCGGTCCTCGGCCCAGCGCTGCATCGCCACAGCGGGGGACACCGGGAAAAGATGTTCCACATTGGGAGCCTGCATCGGTGCCTTGTATTCGGAAACAATCCGAATGTCGGCAGCGTTCAGATCAATCGGCGGCAAATGCCCGAAGGTGATTTCGGGAAACCGCTGAACCGTAGCCGGAGTCTCGCAGGCCGCTAACGCCAACCCGGCAAGACCCATCATAAATGCGCGTCGTGAAAATGTGTTCATTTCGGACACATAGTCGCATGCCCGAGCGCAATTGTTCAATAGAGCTCCGTCAAACCTTTTCCCTCAAAGACGTAGTCGCTTTTGCAGAATTCACAGGTGACGGCGATGCGGCCATCCTCGGCCATGGAATCAATATCGTCGCGGGAAAACGAGGCCAGCGTGGCTTTCACCTTATCTTTCGAGCACCGACAGGAATGGCTAACGGAGGGGGTTTTGAAAAGCCGCACACCGTCTTGGTGAAACAATCGGTACAGAAGTTCGCCCGGCAAAAGTTCCGAGTTAAGCAATTCGTCCGCCGTCACGCTGCCGCTCAGGGCTGCGGCCCTGCGCCATTCATCATCAAGGTCGCGCCCTTCGAGGTGGCCTGCGCCTTCTTCCGGCGGCAATCGCTGGATCATCAGACCGGCGGCGCGCGTCGATGACGCGGCAAGGGAAATAACCGTTTCCAACGGTTCGGATTGGCGGAAATAGGTTTGAGCACAGGCCGCAAGGGTCGGTCCCGCCAATTCGGTGATGCCCTGTTGCTGCTGCGAATTGGCCCCATGATCTACGGTCACCGCCATGCGCCCCTTGCCAATTAGCCGGGGCAGCGTTGCCGTGCCGGAATCCCCCAGCGCCGCGATCCCTTGCTCGTCAAAGCGCGCGTATCCGCGCAAAGCTCCGTCATGGGTCATATCGGCGACCATCAGGCTCAACGGTCCGTCGCCCTGGGTCTGAATTTTGAAGATGCCATCAAACTTCAGGGCACTGGCAAGCATGGCCGTCAGGGTCAGGGTTTGCCCCATCATTTCAGCGACCGCGCGCGGGTAATCGTGCGGCCCCAGGATCGCCTCAACGGTCGGGCCCAGACGCACCAGACGGCCCCGAACGCCTAGATCCTCGATCTTGAAGGGCTGGATCAGGTCCTTGAAAGCTGAGGCCTTCGCATCAGGCATCTTCGTCGGATTCCTTACCAAGGCCGTGCTTGGTCATCGTCGGAATTTGCGTTATGGCGAACAATATGGTCATCCCTGCCAGACCGAAAACCTTGAACGTGACCCAAAAATCGGTGCTTTGCGTACGCCACACGACCTCGTTCACCGCCGCCATGGCAAGAAAGAAAAACGCGTAGCGCATCGTCAGTTTGCGCCACCCCTCATCGTCCATGGTAAGCGACGCACCCAGAACCGACTTCAAAAACGACCGGCCAAAGGCAAGGCCGCCAAACAGCACCACGGCAAAAATGATCTGCACGATGGTCGGCTTCATCTTGATGAAGGTTTCGTCCTGAAGCCACAGCGTCAGCCCGCCGAACACGCCAACCACCGCCGCCGTAACCAGGGGCATGGTCGGCACACGGCGCTCGAACACCAGCGACAGCACCAGGGCAACCGCCGTGGCCGCCATCAAACCACTGGTGGCGGCAAACAAATCGAACTTGTAATAGGCGATGAAAAAGACCGCCAGCGGCCCGTAATCCACCACCGGGCGCAGCCAGCCCGGAGATTTCCGCGATGTGCCCGATGTGCCTTTGGCGATTTCGTCCGTTTGGTTTCCTTCGCTCACGTCAGGACACCCCGTCCAGGCACCAAGCCAAAATGCCTTTCTGGGCGTGCAGCCGATTTTCGGCTTCGTCCCAGACCACCGATTGCGCCCCGTCGATCACGTCGCCGGTCATCTCGTCGCCGCGATGCGCGGGCAGGCAATGCATAAAAATGGCCCTCGCCTTGGCGGCCGCCATCAGGGCCGCATCAACG
>FLOH01000656.1_pt1 | contig 66935 bp, 68 predicted proteins | sample 756751 | NCBI WGS metagenome assembly FLOH01 (sample SAMEA4026879, study PRJEB14308) | marine metagenome | biome: coastal water; material: water | depth 74 m
GTGGTAGTTATTGTCTTAGTTGGCACAACTGTATATTTTGCAACGATAAATAAGAACAATAAAGACGATGAAAACGGTGCAAAAATAACTCAACAACCAACAACAACCCCGACAGTTCAACAACCTACTGTAACTCCATCCACTACCCAAATTACTAAAACTCCAAGTTGGAAAACATACGAAAACACAAAATATGGTTTTAAATTAACCTTTCCAGATTCTTGGCAAGGTTATGTTGCTACCTACCGAACAATAGACTGGGGAACGGCTGGAACAAGTGATTCGCTTGATTTTGGTTTTGAAAATTCCTCTATATTTAATATTGGCATGCATTCAAAAGTACTTTGGGATGCAATAAAATTAGAAGGTGGTCCAACACCAACATACTTAGGAGAACATGATGGTTATATTTTTGGCATTTCAGTAAGTAATGGCATAACCGAGAGTGGTAAGTATGGTGGGAATAGACAAGATGTAGAAAGTATTGTGAAAACATTTAAATTTACAGAATAATTTTAACAAAAATTATAGACACCTCTCAACTACTATAAATCCATTATCGGCAATTTTGTATCCCCTTCTCTATTTTTTAAATACAATTGAATAGTTCCGTAATGATCAAAAGCAAATTCTTCTTCGTTTGGTAAATTATCTAAATCAAACCAAACTATTTCTGAACTTTCATCATCCGGTGTAGATACTTGCTCACCTACTTTAGCTAAAAAAGAAAATTCAACATTTTGCCTGTCTTCACCCCGGCGAAATGGATTCGTATTAATTCTAAATAATTCAATTATCTCACTCTCATATCCAGTTTCTTCTTTAATCTCTCTTATGATTGTTTGACTAATTGTTTCATCTCTATCCATAAAACCACCTGGAAAACAATATTTACCTCCTTCAAGCAGTTTTTTTGCTCTTTTGGCTAATAAAATCTTATTATTCTCGATTATCAAAGCACTCACGGTCACATGTCTTAAGCTAGCTTGATTGTTATTTTCAAATTTACATTTAATCATACTATTTAATTAAGAATATTTTTGTTAAGTGCGAGTATTATAGTAAGTTTGGGGGTTTTGGGCAAATAAGAATGTTATTACCTATAAAAAAATACTTGTAAAAACTACATGATTTATTAATAAAAACCGATTAATCTCTTCCACCTTTCAAAAGATGGAGCCAAACTTCCGAGCGTTAATCACGGACTGTCATTCCCGCAAAGGCAGGAATCCATGGTTAGTAAGGTTAGTTAAAATAGGCTGGATCCCAGCCTTCGCTGGGATGACAGTATTAAAATGCTCGGGTGAGACCAACCGAAATATTATTGGACCATGTTTATTGATTTATAGAGATTGTTTTGATATAATGCCAATATAATGATAAATACATCAATAATTTATTAATAAAAAATTTATGGCATGTCTTTTAGCACCTGCAACTGTAGCAGTAATAACTACTAGTCTTAGGAAAAAAATCCCACAAAAATATCACATAGAATGGCTAAATACTATGCTTTGGGGTGGGGTTGTTATGTTAGCGATTGAACACATCGCTCATGGTGAAATTACTTTACTACCACCATTTTTAACAGCTATGGAAAACTCGGCCAGCGCTATTATAATGTTAAAAGAATTAGCAACAGTGGGCTCAGCGATGACAGTTGCGATTTTTACAGTTTGGATAATAATGGTTTTGGCTACTAACAGAATTGCAAAAATACCAAAATTAAAATATAGGTCAGGATTTTTAAGTTTAGCACTGTGGGGCGCAATGATCATGTTGCTCGTTGATAATTTAATGGGATAAACAAATTATTTTAATAAATTACTTAAATACTATGGGACATCTAAACTCAAATTCATACGCCAGTTTACAAAAACGACTTGATGCAGCACCTCAAGGGGCTCCGGCTACAGAAACTATCTTTAAAATTTTAAAAGTACTTTTTACCGAGCAAGAAGCTAAATTAGTATCACAGCTCCCTATTAGAATGTTTAGTGTCAAAAAAGCATCCAAGATATGGAAAAAGGATCTAAAAGAAACACGAGATATACTTGATGCACTCGCCGATAAAGGATTAATGGTTGATTTAGCTGATGGCGACAGTAAGCGCTATGTTTTGGCTCCAACTATGGCCGGATTTTTTGAGTTTTCTATTATGAGAACCGATGGTAAATTTAATAATAAACTACTATCAGAACTTTTTCATCAATATATCAACGTTGAAGATCAATTTTTAAAAAGAGTTTTTACCTTGAAACCAACTATAGCTCGAACATTCATCCAAGAAGACTCATTGGAACCAAAGAATATAATGACTATTTTGGACTATGAAAGAGCTACCAAAGTAATTGATACAGCTACATGTATTACCGTTGGAACTTGTTATTGTCGACACAAAATGGAGCATATGGGCAAAGCCTGTAATATGCCACAAGATGTTTGTTTAACCTTTAATAACTGTGCTCAAAGTCTAGCTAAACACGGAGTTGCCAAAGAAATATCGAAAGAAGAAGCTCATGAAGTCTTAAAAAGATCAGTGGATTTAGGTTTAGCTCAAATTGGTGACAATGTGCAAGATAATGTTAGTTTTATCTGTAACTGTTGTGGTTGTTGCTGTGAAGCCATCCAGGGCTACAAAAGACTAGGTTGTATGCCTAAGATTAATTCTAACTACGCCCCTGTTATAGACGATAAATGTATTGGTTGTAATCTTTGTAAAATAAAATGTCCGGTTGATGCAATAGAAATAAAGGATGGAAAAGCAGTTGTAGATAGAGAAAAATGTATCGGTTGTGGTGTTTGTAAAAGATTTTGTAAATCAGACGCCATAACAATGGAGCGTCGCAAAAAAACTATGTTTGTGCCAAAAAATACTTATGAGAGAATTATACTTGATGCGATTGATTCTGGTACACTACAAAACTTGATTTTTGATAACTATCAGTATTGGACTTATGACATCTTTAGAAAATTTTTTGGTATTGTTTTAAATTTAAAACCAGCCAAAAGATTACTGGTTCATAATCAATTACAATCAAGATTTTTACAAGGTATTACCAAACTTTATTCTAAATTTAGTAAACAAGTTGATCAAGTAGATTATTCTCATCCAGAGATGAAAGAAGATAAGTAAATATATGCCACAAGGTGCCACTTGGGAAAAAGAATATATGAATCCGCAATTAGTTACTAAAGAAGACAGACCTCAAAAAGATGTACTGCGTTTTTTTAAATTTTTAAAAAAAACGGAAAAAGTTAAGTTAGAAAATTTAGCCATACTGGATTTAGGATCTGGTACTGGTAGGAATTCTAATTATTTAGCAGAATTAGGAAATAGAGTAACTGGATTAGAGATATCCCCGACTGCAATAGATTTAGCCAAGTCTCGTGCCAAAAAAATGAAAGTTGAAGTAGATTATCAACTTCGTAATATGGGGTCTGTGTATCCATTTGATAATGAAATGTTTGATTTAGCAATAGATATAACTTCGTCTAATTCATTAAATAACAAAGAACGGTATATATATCTATCAGAAGTACATCGAGTATTAAAAAGCAATGGACATTTTTTTGTTAAAAGTCTGTGTAAAGATGGCGATAAAAATGCCAAAGCATTAATCAAGAACAGTCCCGGCCCAGAACCTGATACATATATTAATAAAGATATGAATTTAATTGAGAAAGTTTTTACTCAACAGGATTTCACTGATCTTTATTCAAAATATTTCAAAATTATTAAATTAACAAAAAAGACAAGTTATACTAGATTCAAAGGCCAAAGTTACAAAAGAAATTTTTGGTTAGCTTATATGAAAAAAATTTAACAAATATTTCTTAGTTACAGATACAGACCGGCACTACTCTCCGATAAACGGATTTCATGCCGGTCTGTTTTTTATCTCCTTTCCAAAACCTCAAACCACGGCAAGGGGCCACGGTCAGTGAGGTGATAAGGACCACGAGCCGGAAGAGTCAACGAGCTGTTTTTAGCCATTAACTCATAGATTCGCGGATCAACTTGATAACAACCAACGCCGTCATCGTACGGACCCTTGATAACGGCACCACAAGAGTACTCCGACAAGAGAAGAACTGGCAGATGGGTAATCGGATAATAATGCCCCAGGTAAGGCAAAACTTCTCCTACCAAAATTTCGTTCATTCTCTCGTCTTGCAGTATTTCCTCCAGAATACGCAAGACTTCTCGCACCACGACCTCGCCCATCAACTTACGATACTCGTGAATGAATGCACCTACCCTTTTTTGTATATCTTCAGAGTTAGGTGAAATATGGTCTCCTCTCAATGGAGAAAGAAGGTTCCACATCCAAGCACTTACGATTCGATGGGTTCCGTCAGTATCACACCCCCACTCATTCACAACGATAGGAGCAAATCCTTTGGTACGAACGTTAACGAGCTCGTGTAGAACCCTCTCCGTCACCGCCAACTCCGTACACCTGATGTCACCGATTGGCAACCTTCCAACTTCAACCCAAGATCCTTGATATATCCCATAACCACTCACATTCAGAGGCCAGGAATATTGAACATGTGACAATACTGCTTCAATCTCCCAACTAACAGACAGAAGATTTTTTGCATTACTGTACAGTTCAAACAACTGTTTTGCAGCACCGATGGTTTCCGGCGCCCAGACAGGATCTTTGGTGTACGGACTCCAGCATCGACGAATGAACGTCAACGCTTCCCTGATTTCTCCAGATGCCAATCGTTGAGACAGTTCTTTCTTAATCCACTGCATCAACGATTCAATCATTGGCCCATCACTCTTCTCGCCTTGCGCTGGACTAATAACTTCCAGTCTTGGTTGAGTGATGTACTTCCAAGGCCAATTGTCAATCTGCTCCATTTTACTGAAGCCGTGCGCCAGCTTCTCACCTTTTTCAGACCCTATTTTAGGCATACTCCCGTCTAGAGCCAGCAAGCTGTAGAACCTTTGTAGAGCCAAGGTGCCCACCCAGCGCACGTTATTTCCGGCTCCTGCTCCTGGAACAGTATGACCGGGGAAGAACGACGGATAACAAGGGTCATTGCCCTGGCTAGAGGCTTCAATCCTTGGACAGTAGTATGAACTCCAAAGATGACCCATCTGTTCGTTGCCGAGCAGATTGGGCTGATTTGGAATCCTGCTAGCTATCTGATACGACCAAGGCCAAACGAATTCTTGTTGAATCATCTGGACTCTTTTTTGCTTTTGATATGCATTCGTATCAGGGTGCTTCCATTTAACTTTAGAGGTGAATTCTGCGAACTCTTTTTGCTTGTTATTAGGAATCAATGCTTCATCTCCTTGGTTGCTTGTTAAAGAACAAAAAAGCACCTACCCGATTGGTAAGTGCTTATACTAGTTGAACAACTATGCATCACTACCAAACAGGCCGATTCTTGTCGGTTGTTGTAGTAGTGTTGTTTAATAATCCAACATTTTTAACTTTATTTATTTCTGCATCATTTAATATATATGGAATTAATGATAATAAATTCTTTTCTTCAACAAAAAATTTAGACTTATTTTTTACCTCTAGTCTATTATCCACTCCACCAAAGCCAATAAACCTACTCACGGCTTTCTGACACATCATATCTCCCACACTATCCCCTATCATAATTGAACAATCATTAACATTTAAATATTTTTTTATTAACGACAGTTTTCCGTCACTTTTGACTAATGGTGATTTTTCATCAAATCCTTTATATGAACTATTCAAATTAAAATATATATTATTAGCGATTACTCTATTTTGTTTAATTCTTAGTAAATCTGATATTGGTAAAATTAAAGTATAGAAATTAGAGCTTAGAATGTAAACTTCTTTATTTAAATGAAGTAAAATAGAAATTAGCTCAATTGCTCCCGGAACAATTAAATTTTGGCATTGTTTAATTAACCATACAAAATCTGCTTTGGACGGACTTAATAAATTTATTTTTTCTACAAACACATCTTCCATGGCAACTTTACCTTCCATAGATAATAAAGTCATTTCTTTAACTTTTTGACCTATCCCTTTGTATTCAGCTAGCAAATCCAAAGATTCACAATCTATAAGTGTGCTATCAAAATCAAAAAATATTTTGTTAAATTGTTTATTGTTCATATAAATAAGATATATTTATCTTGTAATAAAAAACCCTCGCATCCGAGGGTGATTAAAGTTTTTTAAATAACTCAAACACTACCTCGGAAAAATAAGGGTAGTGGTTGTAGTTAGTGAAATTTTATTAGAATATTTCATATATAATTAATATACAATCTATATAAATTTATGTCAATACTTAGTTTATTACTTAGTTTATTAAATGTTCTTCTTTCACTCTGGAAATAAAAGCAAATAGAATGGCAAAAACGCCTAGAGATATAAAAACATAATTAAGCGAAAAGCCAACTAAATAACCAAAAATAGGAATAGTTATTGCTAAAATCATTTTTTGAAGCATTGAAATAGCAGATAATACCGTAGCTCTTTCATAAATAGTAATTTGCTGATTAAAATAGTTTGTGAATAATGGTTTTCTACCTAACGAAAAAGCACTGATCAAAATAATTGCTGGGACAATAATATATAGATTATTAAAAAACCCTAAAATTATTAATAATATACCGGTTAAGAATGATGTTAAAAATATCAATCTTTTTTTTGATTTTAATAATATCTCTATTTTGCTAGAAAAATGGATAAATATTACTTGGCTTAAGGTAAAAAATAGATGAATAAAACCGAAATATACTATATCTAACTCTAGTGAAATCAATTTTTTTTGATAAAACCACAATACTAAATAGCCTAGTAAATATATAACAATAAAATCTAAAGCTAGTCTCCATAATACTTTATGTTTATAAAGATAATTAAAACCAGTTTTTAAGATATCTAGATATCGTTTAGTCTCTTTTCTGTTTTTAAAATTTTTAGGTTCTTCCAAAGTAAGGGCCACAATAAAAGCAAAAAAGGCAAATATAGAAAAAGCTAAAAATGGTGCTCTAAGGCCAAAAAATTTAGCTAAAATACTACCAGCCGGAGCTGAAATTGCAATCGCTATTAATTTCGTGTTTTCAAAAAAACCAAAAACTTTTTTAGCTAAATGTTCTCTTTTTTCTTCTCTTAAAGTATCATACACGATTGCTTCGTCAGCACCAGAAATTAAAGCAACGCCCAACGCCCACAAAGCTTCGCACAATAGAAACCATAAGAAATTTACCTGTATTATATATAGAAAAGCTCCTAAAGAAATAAATAATGATCCTAATATTAATGATTGTTTGCGTCCCCAATAATCAGCCACCACACCAGTCGGTACTTCAAACAAAAATATACAGATCATGAACCATGACTGTAGCGCCATAACTTGCCACATTTCTAATCCACCCCAGATAGTAAAGAATGGCACTAAAATACCACCAATAAATCCAAATTCCCTTAAAAAATTAAAGGCAAAAAGTTTTTTTATATTTTTTGATAATAGCATAACTACTCAATAAATCCTCCAGCCTGAATCTTCCATAACTTCTTGTAGATACCGTCTTTTTTGCGTAGTAATTGCTTATGAGTCCCCTCTTCAATTATTCCGCCTTCATCTATAACTAAGATTCTATCAACTTTCATAATGGTTGATAAACGATGGGCAATAACAATAACTGTCTTGTTTTTCATTAGATTATCTAAAGCACTTTGAATTAATTGCTCTGATTCTGAATCTAGACTTGAAGTTGCTTCATCCAATACTAAGATGGGCGCATTACGCAAAATTGCTCGAGCAATTGCTACACGCTGACGTTCTCCACCAGATAATTTTATTCCTCGTTCCCCTACTTTAGTTTCATAGCCTTCACTAAGTTCAGATATAAACTGATGACAATTAGCCATTTTAGAGGCTTCAATTACTTCTTCTTCGGTAGCGTCAGCTTTTCCATAACTAATATTTTCCATTATACTTCTGTGAAATAACATCGGATCTTGTGGTACCATAGAAACATTTTGCCATAAACTTTCTTGAGTTACTTCTCTTAATTTCTGACCATCAATTATAATTTTACCACCTGTTACATCATGCATTCTTAATAATAATTTAACAATCGTACTCTTTCCAGCGCCAGACGGACCAACTAAAGCTAACTTTTCATGAGATTTAACAACTAAATTCATTTTTTTCAATACACAACGAGTTTTTTGATAACAAAAAGTAACATCCTTAAACTGAATTTTGCCTTTTTTAATTTTTAATTCTTTAGCATATTTTCTATCAGTTATTTCATGTGGAGTGTCCATAACCTCAGTCATTTCTTCGGCATCAGCCAAAGCCTGATAAAAATCTTTTACCACTCGACCAAAATTCCACAATTGTTCAAATATTCTCATTAAATATGATTGAATCAAAACAAAGTCGCCAACGGTTAAATTGCCTTTGCTCCATAAATCAATTGCTATAAACATCAATACAATTTCCAAAGCCAACATCAAGAACCATTGGATAGTATCAAAAACTGATCCCAAATCCCATTTCCACCTTCTTAAGTTACCAAGTATAGTTGTTTCTTTATTAAAATTATTAAATTCTGGCTCTCTGCCATTAAAAAGTTTAACATTACTGTAATTGGTAAGAGTATCAGCTAATAGACCAGTGGTTTTACTATCTTGTCTACTACAAGCTATATCATATTTTAATTTATATCTATTAAATACAAAATTAAATGAAATAAATATTATTACCCAAACTAGAGCTACTATTCCTAAAATTGGTTTTATAAACATCAATACAGCTATCACTACCACTACATTTAATATAATTGGTGTTATATTCCACTGAATTTTATCAGCGATAGTTTCAAATGCCCTACCATATCTATTAACTTTTTTTACTAATGAACCAATAAAATTATTTTCAAAAAAGGAAAAGGAATGTTGATGAATATATTTAAAACAAGTATTGGTTAGATCACGTATAGTTCTAGTTTGAAAATAACTAATAAAGAAAGCCATGAGTCTAATAAAAAACCAATGACCCAATCCAAATAACATAATCATCCACACAATACTAACTAATTCTGATTTTTCTGGATTATCAATTAATGTATTAAAAAACTTTTTATACCAAAAAGGATTGATCAAAGCAAAAGCATCACCAATTAAGAGTGATAAGAATATAACAATCATGCTCAGTTTGTATTTGCGAGCATGTTGCCAAAATATCTTAAATGTAAGTTTTGTTTTGTATTGCATATATAAAAAAGCCCAAAGGGCTTTTGAACTCGCGAGAATTCAAAATTATAGGCCTGTATAACAAAAAGGAAGGTGAAAAACAACTAACCCTCTCATTGTTGACAACTCGAGTTTTGAGTAGATTTTCCTTCCTTTAATATAGTAGACGTAGAACTAGCCAAAATGTTTCTATTATACCAAAAACACACCAAATTTTGGTGTGTTTTAATGTTTTTATGTTCTAGTGTTTAAATGTTTTTATATTAATTGCATATAAACCGTTTCTAAGTGCAATTGAACTCCGGCATCTGTAATATCATCAAAGTATACCTTTAAACCTCTATACTGGCCATTATAGCTCTGATTCCACACTGTATATGATTGACCACGCATTACATACATTGAATTCCACTCGGCATTTTCTAAATTTAGATAAACTGTGTTTTCTGTATATCCATTAATTTTTATATTAATCCCAGTTGGAGAATGATAAATAGAGTTTCCTTTATAGCCAGAGTATAATCCGTCTTCACCACTAGAATCTGATCCAAATTTTTCATTGTGATTATAAACAGTAAATTGTGTCCAATCACTCCAATCACTAGTAATTGTATTATTAACGGATCTTACTTTTACTCTAAATTTACCGGTATCAATCCAACCTTGCAATACATCTCGTGTTTCACTAGGATAAAAAGTACCATAACCTAACCAAGTATTTGTATTTTCATCGTAGTATTCATAATTAACTTCATAATTTGTAACACCATCAACTTGATTCCAAGTCGTATAAATAGTTAAATCAGGTAGATTAAAACCATAATTATAATTATCTGTTTTGTCTAGATAAATATTCTGATTTTGTGAAGGAAATGAAATAACAGGAACATCTAAATTACTATTTTGATTATTATTATAATTATTGTCTAAATAGAATGAAACATAATTTGAATCAACATACCCTACTCCATCAAATCTTCTGATATAGGCACGATAATATCCAGATTCGGACACCAATACACTTATGCTACCAGCACTAAAGATTGAATCATTATATTTTTCACCATATGAATTACCGTCAGCACCATGTTCTACTATTAAAAAATCATTTGGTATAATAAGTTCATTGTCCCAATAAAAAGTTACATAACGCTCTCCATACATTGGGAAAGAATCAGTTACTTGCAGAGTTGGCGCGGAACTCATATCTAAATTAAAAGTAAAATATACGTAATCAGATTCTGCATTATTATCCCAACTATTTAAATATCGAGATACATTAACACGATAATAACCTTCATCATTTACTTCGAAGCTAATCCCAGAATTCCCAGCATTGGTATGAAAAGTGTGCATACCGTAATTTGATCCATCTAAACTAAATTCCATATATGGATAGTAGCTGTAATCACCTGATACACTATCCCAACTTAGATCAACATAAAAACTACCGTCTTTATAGTATGGTTCAGAAACAGTTAAGATTGGTTTTGGAATAACATTATCAACTACATTATTATAACTAAATACATGATATTCTGACCAATCACTAGTGTGTCCAGCTAAATCATTAGCCATAACACGAACACGGTAATCTCCTGTTCCAGAAGAAGGAATATAATCATAAAAAACAGTGTCATACACATCAGTAATGTCATCAACTAAAATATAACCATTGGTTGTATTTTTTTCAACTTGAAAATTATAATAACTAGCTCCATCTACTTGTGACCAAGATAATTCAAGAGTATTTTCAAGTACATTTAACATCATTTCTGTGATTGTAGGTTGAGATAATTTTATAACTTGAAAACTATCTTCGTAGGTAGTATTAGAATCAACTTTAATTAAAACTCGGTTAGGATCTTGAATATCACGACCTAAATAAGTTATATCTAATGAAATATAATCATTATAAGCATCGCCAGAATTATTTTTGGTACCAACTATAAAAGAAAACCAACCGTCATTAGCAAAATACTGAACAGTATCAAAACCAGTTGTTTCATTAAATATTCTTAATTGAGCTCCGTTATCATCAACAGACTTAACTCTTATCTTTGTACCACTCCAAAAGTGGTTAATTTGTCTGCCATTGCAAACTAAAAAAGTAGTATCTCCGCCTTTAACTGGACCACAGGCAGGATAATCAGCTTTGGCTGGCAAAATACCAACCGATACCGACGTAATTAATACTGCAAACACAGTAAGATATGATAAAATTTTCTTCATATATTTGTTTACCCTGTTAAATTCTGTCTCTGACAGACCGGCTTCGCCGGATTTAACAGGGTTATATTATTAAATTATTTAATTTATTGATTAGTGTAAGTAAAGCATATTTAAGCTAAAAAGTCAAGAATTAGTTCTTGACTTTTTGTTTATTCTGTCATTCCTGTCTATTTTTATCAACCGTACTAATCCTGGATCCCAGCCTCCGCTGGGATGACAGATCAAGTTGAGTTTGTGAGTTCGTGTTAAATTTGTTTCAGTATGGGGATGACAATTTTACTTGTTTCTATTCTCTATTAGCACTAATAATGGACTAGCTATGAAGATAGAAGAATAGGCACCAGAAGCGATACCAATTATCAAAGCTAGGGCAAAGTAATGAATACTAGCTCCCCCAACAAAATACAAGGCTGTTAACGGCAAAAGAGTAGTTAAGGTAGTATTTATAGAACGCATCAAACTTTGATTTAGGCCTTTGTTTACTACCTCGCCAAAATCTTCCCAACGAGTTTTTAACAAATTCTCACGAATACGATCGTATACTACAATTGTATCATTAACTGAATATCCCAAAACTGTGAGTAAAGCCACTACAATTGGTATATTTACTTCTACTCCCATGGTTTTTCCCAAGATAGCAAATATAGCCAAAACAAACATAACATCATGAACCAAAGCTACGATAGCCAATATACCATATTTCCAACTAGCAACTGGACGGGCTACTTTACGAAAAGCGTAAGCTACATAAGACACAATAGCTAGCACTACGAATATTACTGCCCAAATCGCTCTAGTGCGTAAGTGTTTACTAACTGAGGCTCCAATGGTTTCAAAACGGTTTTCTGTTATTTTATTGTCATCTTTGTTAAATTCTTTTTTTAAAGCACTAAGCATTTTTTGATGATCTGTTTCATCCAAAAATTTAGTACGGACAATAATTTCTTTGCTACCACTCCTCTGAATTACATTATCTTTAAAATCTAAAGTTTTTAATACTTCGTCTACTTTACTATTATCTGGTCTATTAGAACTAAAGCTTATTTCCATTAATGAACCACCAGTAAAATCAATTCCTGGTTTTAAACCTAAGACGGCTACCAATACTAAACTAGTCACAATTGAAGCAAGTCCGATTGATACGAATATCTTTGAATGTTTAATTATATTTATTTCTTTCATAAGATTATTTCTTTTTATATCCTAAAAATAATTTATTACCGTCTTCTTTAAACCAATAGCTAATAAATCTCATAATAACTTTGGTAATGATAATAGCAGTAAACATACTAGACAATACACCAATAGCCAAAGTAACTGCGAATCCTTGTACAAACCCACTACCAAACCAAATTAGAAATACAGCACTAAGTAATGTAGTTATGTTGCCATCCCGAATAGATGGCCAAGCCCGATTAAAAGCATCTTCAACTGCGCTTTTTAAACTTCTACCAGTCAATAGTTCTTCTTTTAATCTTTCAAAAATTAATACATTCGCATCTACCGCCATTCCTAATGACAGAATAAAACCAGCTATTCCTGACAAAGTAAGGGTAACACCAGCTATTTTAAAGATTGTTAATGAAAGCAAGCCATAAATACCCAAAGACAAAGCGGAAATTATACCCGGTAAACGATAATACAAAATCATGAAAATAATAACTAGTAATAATCCGAATAAAGCGGCTTGAGTACTTTTTTGTAATGAATCTAAACCCAAAGTGGCGTCTACTGTTTGTTGACTAATCAATTTAATTGGTACAGGTAAAGCACCGGAATTCAATCGTCTAGCCAGTAATTGTGCTTCAGTAATTGTAAATCCCCCACTAATCACTGCTTGCCCACTTAAAATTGGTTCATTGACACGAGGAATACTAATTGGCTGTCCATCCAAAAATATAGCGACTAATTTTCCACTATTCCTTTTGGTAATATCTGCAAATAATTTTGTACCTTCACCATCAAAGTTTAAACTAACTTGAACTTGGCTAGTCTGTTGATCTTGCGTTACTTCTGCTCTTTTTAATTGTTTTCCGGACAAACCACTTGATTTCCATTGCTCTGATGGAGGAACCATATCAGTAGCTGACTTAGTAGCAGCAAATATTCTAGCAACTTGATATTCTTTTTTGGCTCTCTGGTCTTCTTTGTAAATTAAATGATAGCCGAATTCTGTTTCAACAATATTTGAAACTGTGCCGGTAGTCATTGGAAAAACTGTATTTTCAAATTGCGCTACCATTTGTCCTTTGCTAAACCAACCTAAATCACCACCTGTTTGATCGGCGCCAGTTTCAGTTGAATACTTTTTAGCTAATTCAACAAAATTCTTGGCTGTAACTTCTTTTTTTATAGCTTCAATTTTACTTTTAGCTTCTTCTTTTGTTTTATAAGTTGTAGTACTACATCTAGTAGCTCCTTCATAACAAATCAATATATGATTAGCTTTTACTTCAACGCCAGCATCTTTACTGCTTAATTTTTTTAAAACATTATATCCAGTAGCTGTTTGCACCAAGTCTTTACTTGTTTCACCGTCCTTAACCTTACTAGCCCATGTGTAAATTTCTGGATAAATTAAACTATCGATATAACCTAAACTACCACCGTTGTTTTTCACTGTATCGCTATCTTCAGTATATTTTTTGGTTACTTCGGCAAAATCTGATCCGTTTTTTATTTCAGCTAATGCTTTTTGCACTTTTTCTTTGGCTTTATCATTGTATTCTTTCATATCCTTTCGTTCTGCATCTGTTAGCGCTCTAGCTGGTTCATTATTTTCTTCTTTAAATTCTAAAGTTGGAGTTTCTCCAATCATTTGAATAGCCTTGTTAGTATCTTTGATACCTGGTAATTCAACAATCACTCTGTAATCTTTGCCAACCTTGGTAGTCTGTACAATTGGCTCGCCTACTCCTAAACCACCACGAACTCTGCGTTCAATTACATCACGAACACCTTCTACAGAATCAGCTCTGTCGTTGGCAGAAATATTCGTAATATCAGCCTGATAAATTAAATGAGCTCCACCTTGTAAATCTAAGCCCAAATTAAAACCACTAGCTGGTAAATTAGGTACTCCGATATTAGCTTTCGCATTTACCCAATCAATCCCCTTATTAATACTACTGGGTAAAATTGTTGCTAAACAAAAAATTACCAGTAGTACAACGGCAACAATATGAGTTCGTAATTTCTTACGAGTTACTGATTTTTTGACCTTAAGCTTACTTCTGTTTATTTTATTCATAAATACTGCTAAATTATACTAAAAACATTTGTACTGATTCTAAGACATTTTGAGAAAAATTGCAAGGGCAACTATTTACCACAACACTTTTTTGACTTTTTACCGCTACCACAAGCACAAGGATCATTTCTCCCCACTTTGGAACCATCATCTTTACGATTTTTTTTGTTAATCACTGTTTGTTTGGCATCATTTGATGTTTTTGAGGCTCCAGTCATAAGTAAATTACTTTTTTCCATTACAGAAGGAGCAACTTGAAGACCAATGTTTACTTTGTATATTAAATATACAACTTCTTTATTAATTGCATCCATTAATTCATGAAACATTCTGTAAGTTTCTTTTTTATATTCAACTAGTGGATCGCGCTGTCCATAACCACGAAGCCCAATTCCTGTTCGTAAATAATCGACTGCCACCAAATGATCCACCCATAAATTATCAATCGCTCTAAGTATTACTTGTTTTTCTATTTCAAATAATATATTTTGATCAGGAATTTTTTTAACTAACAATTCTTCATAATTATTTTTTGCTAATTCTAAAACATAATCAATAATTTCAGTGCGGGCTTCAACATCGTCTAATTTACCTTCTCCTTCTATTTTGGCAAAGTCTTTAATTTTTTCTATCTCAGTTTGTTGTAGAGGAAAAATACTATTTATAGATTCAATTATTTCTTTTACATTCCAGTCTTTTTTTTCTTCAGTATTAGTATGAAAAGAAATTAAGTTTTCAATTTCTTGTTCAATCATCTCTAAGATTTTATGTCGCAAAGATTGTTCTTCTGGTACAACTTCTCCGTTTTTTTGTTTAACAAATGTTTCTAAAGTATCATTGCGTTTGTTATATACTACTTCACGATGACGATTTAATACATCATCATATTCCAATAGGTGTTTACGACTATCAAAATGCATGCCTTCTACTTTTTTTTGAGCTGATTCAATAATTTTACTAATAGATCTTTGCTCAATCGGCATATCGTCTGGTACTTTTAGAGTGTTCATAACACTGCGAATTCTGTCACCGGCAAAAATACGCATTAATTCATCTTGAGTTGAAAGATAAAACTGTGTAGTACCCAAATCCCCCTGACGACCAGAACGTCCACGTAGTTGATTATCAATTCGACGAGATTCGTGTCGTTCAGTACCAATTACCAATAGTCCACCTTGTTCTTTGACCCTTTTTTGCATTTCTAAATCAACCGGATTACCACCTAAAATAATATCAACTCCACGTCCAGCCATATTTGTAGCCAAAGTAACTCTACCCGGTTGACCAGCTTGAGCCACTATTTGTCCTTCACGTTCATGGTTTTTGGCATTTAAAGCTTCAAATTCAATTCCTTCTTGCTCTAAATAATTACTTAATGCTTCATTTTTTTCTACTGAAGCAGTACCAATTAAAATTGGTTGTCCATTTTTCTGTTTTTCTCTAACTAATTTAGTTATAGCTTTAAACTTAGCATCTTCAGTTTTGTATATTCTATCTGGCAAATCAGTACGTCGAGCTGGTTTGTTCGTTGGTATAACTACAACTTCTAAACCATAAATATTGCCAAACTCTTCGGCTTCAGTAACAGCGGTACCAGTCATACCTGATAATTTGTCATACATTCTAAATAAATTTTGAAAGGTAATCGTAGCCATTGTCTGACTTTCTTGTTGAATAGGCACATTTTCTTTGGCCTCAATTGCTTGATGTAAACCTTCACTATAGCGTCGTCCTGGCATTTTACGACCAGTAAATTCGTCCACAATTAAAATCTCGTCATTTTCTATAATATAATCTTTATCTTTTTGAAATAAGGTCTGAGCTTTTAAAGCTTGTTCTATGTGATGAACCGTTTGAATTCCACCTTCGGCATAAATATTTTCTATTCCTAACCATTTTTCCATGTTATTAATACCAACTTCAGTTAGAGTAGCGGCCCGCATTTTTTCATCTACATTATAATCTGTATTTTCTTTTAGACGACGAACTAATTCAGCAAATTTATAATACATCTGAGTTGCGTCTTCAGCTGGAGCAGAAATAATTAATGGAGTCCTAGCTTCATCGATTAAAATTGAGTCAACTTCATCGATAATTGCATAATTAAATGGACGCTGAACTTTATCTGCAAAATTTTGCACCATATTATCTCGCAAATAATCAAAGCCGAATTCATTATTTGTACCATAAACAATATCGCATTTATAAGCATCTTGACGAGAGCAAGATTCCAAATATTCATCCTCAACTTTAACCATGCTTTCTTTACTTTCACTCTCATTTTTAATTTCTTCTTCTGTTAATACTTTAACAATATCGGCATTGTATTTAAAACTAACATTCATGTTTTGAATAATACCAATAGATAGACCTAGAGCATTATAAATCTGACCCATCCAAACGGCATCACGTTTAGCCAAATAATCATTAACTGTAACTAAATGAACTCCTTTGTCGGCTAAAGCATTAAGATATACTGCCAAAGTAGCTACCAAAGTTTTACCTTCACCGGTTCTCATTTCAGCAATCTGTCCACGATGAAGTACTACTCCACCAACTAATTGAACATCGTAATGGCGCATTCCGGTAGTTCTTTTGGATACTTCTCGTACTACCGCAAAAGCTTCTGGCAAAACATCATCCAAAGTCTCTTTATTTTTTAATCTGATTTTAAACTCTTCAGTTTTAGCTTTTAATTCATCCAAACTTAATTTCTCCATGGCGGTTTCCAGGGAGTTTATTTGATCAACAATCGGTTGGATACTAGCAACAACTTTTTTATTTGGGTCACCTAGGATTTTGGTAAGAAAAGACATAATAATAAATTCTAAATATTAATATTGTCATCCCAGCACTGAATCAAGTTCAGTATAAACTCCGGCTGGGATCCAGCATATTATAATCAACTTTACTAACCCTGGATTCCTGTCTTCACAGGAATGACAGAACTAAAATAACTAAAAACAAGCTATTTTTTAAGCTTGTTTAGTTTATCATAAAGTCAATATTAGTTCAAGACTCTATAAAAGGGATAAATACTCTTTTTTATCTATTCTGATATGCGTTTACTTGATCATAATCACTAATATTAAATTAACCTTAAAATAATTAACAAAATAAAAACTAAAAACGATACATAACAAAGTGGTATTATAAAAAACTTCGGGCATTCGGCCTTCTTTGTAAGTTTTCTATAAGAAAACACAATTGCCAAAATTAATCCTAACACAGATCCAAACCAAAACACAAGAACACCTAACCAAATAGTATTAATAGTAACGGAAAGACTTACTAATACATAAGCCAAAGCAACCAAATAACAAGCTGGCATTTCAAAAAACTTTGGACAATAACCAGGAACCTTACGTTCTTTGTAGACTAATACCATTGAAGAAATAAATCCTAAAAATGATATTATAAAAATGTATTCACTCATATATTTTTTGAATTAGTCTTTTAATTATCGTATTAATTATTTTTTATCAAATTCTATGCTCTCTAATATCTTAACAAAATCTTTATACATTTGATCATTTCTAGAAAAACTATTAATCTGATTCGGTAAAAAGTTTCCCTGTGGATCACTTAGATAATCCCCATAGTATGACAACCATCCAGTCAAATAATAATCAGTATTAATAGTTTTTGCTCCAAAAAACAATTCTGTAATTACAATACTATCAGTTGATTCTGTGATTACTACATCCGCATCAGCAACTTTAATTGTTTCACCATCAACTCTTGGATAAGCGGGCGCTATACCAGTTCTTAAACCAGATAAAACTTCGCTATCTTTTTTATTGATTCCAATATGAAAATCCCATTTTTGTCCTCCATGAAAAGGAATCTTAATGGGTTTTAAGCTTAAATAATGATATTTAGTATTTGGTTTTATAACAGCGTTCGGACCAGTAGTTCCAGCTTCAATTTTTGCTTCCCAAGTTGCTGGATATTTAATTGAATAACCAACTGTTTTATCCTCTAAACTTTTCCAACCAGTGTATTTATTAGTAGTTGTTGTAACAACCATTTTTTCTGTTGTAGTTGTAGAGGTCGCAACTTTTTCTTTATTATCTATCACTGATTTTTTTACCAACGCAGTTAAGGTTTGATTAACTTGAGTTAATTGTTTTTCCAAACTTTTTACTCTTTGTAGTTGAAGCAAATACATTCCTTCACCTACCAAAACAGCTACTACGATAGCAGTAATAATTACAGCCCACATAGTATTAGGTGATTTAATTTGAGCTGGCTCACTTTGAGCCACTTGGTTTTGTTCTAAATTTTCCATATTTTTACATTTTCTTAATTAGATAATCTATTTTTTTGAATAAGGAATTGGGAATACACCTCTAGCTTTAATTGTATCTGTTTTCTCTCCACCAACTATTAATCGAGCATAATAATGATACTGTTCTACACTAGTTAAGCTACTGGCATCCATGCCAAAATTTTCGGCTACTTTTTTAGCAGTCCTTTTATCCACATTATAGCTAACAATATGGTCAACTACATTAAATAACTGTTTTAATCCTTCATCTGAATAGGAAAATATAGCTTGATCAGCCAAAGTACATTTTACACCTTTTTCTTTGTTTTTAGAAATATTTATTCCTTTATCAACAAAGTTGTGAAATTCATCAATATATAAAGAGACGTCTTTTAGAGCATCTAATTTATAAAACTCATCTAAAATATATTGTCCAACTTCTCGAGCTACATGACTACCAACTATTGGATAGCTCAATTTACACATTATAAATTTACCATTTTTAAGTTCGGATAAATTCACTTCCTTTTTGAATTTATCTATATTACTCTGAGAATCTCCTTTTTCAACTTCAAATATTATTACATTTTCTTTACTAGTATATTGTGCTGTGTCATCAACAATATCACCAAATGGATCAATTAATAAACCTGCTCTTAAATTAACCAAATCGGAAATAATAATATTTTCTAATAGCATGGTTTTACCTTGGCTACTTTTGCCAAGTACATACATATTGCCTTTTCTATCCTCTTGCTCTAATCCAAAAGTCTCGCCAGAATCTAGCATACCAACTGGAGAGATGTCTTCGCTTAAAACATCTTTAATTATTTTTAAAGTATCCATATGTTTATTTTAAATATTAATTAGTTAATCAAATGTTTATTCTTTCTTCAAAATTATATTTAACGTCTGAGGTATTTTTCCACATCCATTCTTCTCTAATTTCACACTCCCATCATAATTCTCATACCCACTTTTTTTAACAACAAAGTTATATATCCTTTTTTTACTATTGTCTAATGAATATATACCAGGGATATTTTCTTCACGAAACTTCACGTTTATATCTTTGTCTGTAATAACTACTCCTGAAAGGTAGTTACCACTATTGTCAGTAATATGAATCGTTAGATCAGGAATGTACATTGCTGTAACCAAACCGGTGTTGCATCGGTTTGATACGAAAAAATAATAACAGACACTAATTAAAACAACTGCTATAATAATAGTTGCAACTACTTTTATTCTTTTATTTTTCATATATTTTTTTATCTTTAGAATAATTAAGACTTCTTCTTCCTATTATCAAACCAATTATAAGTCCAACCGACATCATAATAGCTCCTGTTACAAACACTGCCGTACTATAAAATACGGAGTAAATGTATGCGCACTCAGCTGGGACGACTGAAGCTTGAGCTACATATATTGGTATTAAAGAAATAATAGTAATAATTGTAATTTGCTTCATATAATTTGAATTAATTAAATATTAATTTTTTTAAACTAACTTTAGCCAAATTTAATCAATCCCCTTTTTCTTAATTTATAATTATTTATTTTAGAAACTAATACTTTCCAGCATTTCTTAATGCCATTTCTAATTTGTCTAATAATTTTTTATTTTTTTGTTCACCACCTAACACAACTATTAGATTATCTAAAGTTGCCATATCTGTTTTATCCCCTTCTATTGATACAGCCCCAGAATCTCCTAAATCAATAAAACTAAAACCTACCTCACTGTCATAAAAAAAATTACTTCTTTTTGATGGATCAATTATTAAGCTCTTTTTATCTAGTATCAATATGTCTTTAATAAATTGATCAAAATGTTCTTGAGGAATAACCTCCAGCTGATCATCAGTCAGACCATCGAGTTGAACTCCAACTGCTTTTTCCATCACTTTATAAGTAGAGCCCTCGGCCTCAAAAACATCTAGCACCCTAGGAACTCTTTCATTCTCGATATCTTGCATTAGATACGGCAAAGCCCCATCATATTCATATGTACCCCCAGACTTTTTTATCAAAACAAATTCACCGTCTTCTATATCAAATACACCCATTGCTCTCGAACCACCGGCTTGTATATCTTCATTTTCAAACTCTTTAACCCTGCTCTTTATATCTAAATCAAGTACACGTTGTCTTAAGTTATCAGGAGGGATTGTGTTAGATAATAATTCAATCCTCGCTATTCGTCTCTCCTTCATTTTATTAATAATTTCATTATCAACTTGTTGACAAGGTAATTGTACTTTACTCGATAATTCAGCAAACCTTTCTTTAGAGGTTATCGTCCCTTTCTTCCATAAATCCATAAGAGAAGACAATTCTTCTTTCTGACGTTGATGCAAAGATTCTAGTTGTGTTCTTAATGCAACAATTTCTTGTTTCAATCTGCTAATTTCTTCACCGAGCCTTTCAACATCAACTACGCCAGCAGTCTCAATGTTAGCTTTTACCTCATTTTGTTCTATATCAGGCTTCTGATCAACCAATGGTTTAACACTCGGATCAGTATCTCTACTACTCATAATTTGTATTTGTTGATATTTTAAAAATAATCTCTATTTTTAGGTTGTCCTTATCCAAATTAGACTACTCAGCGGGGGCTCGTGGACATAGTTCAAACTGAAATTGTCCGTTCTTACGCTAATTTGAGTGAAAATATTTTTTAACCTTCACTTTAATCTGCGTCTTAATAAGATTATGCAAGAATTTATTGTCCCCTAGTTTTAATAAATCTATATAATTTTTCTTCAAAATTATCAGGTACATACAGACCGCATTGATCAGGCCCCACAACCCATTCCTTATTTATTATAACATTACCATAGCAAAAACCTAAACGCTGTAATTCAGTTTGTATTATTTCTTCATCATGTTCATCCAGATAAGATTCTTCGGTGGCTAACCTTTTTGTTAAACTAAACATCAAACCTGACATTTTTTTTATGACCGGCAAAACATCTAGAGAGTTTATTGAAAGTGACGCTTTCTCTTTGCTTCTAAAGTCATTTTCATTAAACTGACCCAAAATCAACGATTTTAAATTGATGTTATGTTTATCAACAAGCAAAACATCGACTTCTGCTGTTCCAACACTGCAGACTTGTTGTTTCATTATCTCATACTGTTTATAAAGATCGGTAACAAATTCACGTGCATCTTTAGTTTCTAGCCACTCTTCTGTATTAGCTCTTGGACTCCTATCATCAGCTTCAATATATTCAATAAGGTTAAATAAACCACCAGGCCTATTGCCACCCATACCATTTTTTACAATCATTTTTTTGACAACATCCCACCTGTCAGAAGATATCATCATATCTCTGTTGGCAAAATATTGCATAACACTCTTGAAATTTTCTTTACATGTTTCAGCGCCGGATCTTAAGCTTAATTTTCCTTCTGGCGATGGTATGGCAACTTCACTTTCAATAGATAAGCCATCTTTAACAGCTTCTGTAACGCTCTTAGGATGAAAAGCCCTACCAAATTCCTTCAAAACCGTTATAAATACATTTTGTTTTTTAATACCTCCTTCGTTTGCCCCCATTAGAATACTTTGGTATTGCTCACTAGGTATCTCGTAGCTCTCAAATACATTTTCTTTGGTTTCAGATATTATCTCATCATAATATTCTATTTGCTTTTCGCAAACAGTTCTAAAATTTTCCATACGCTGATTTTCACGATAATCATGGTGGCCTGTTTCAAATTTTTCATTCATAATTACTATTTTTAGGCTAACCTTAACCAAATTAAACTACTCAGCGGAGGATGCGGGAGTCGAACCCGCGAGAGCTTGCGCTCAACACGCTTTCCAAGCGTGCGCCATAGGCCACTAGGCGAATCCTCCATTAATTTTGATTCCTTCTTTAATCTTTAAATATTCTTTATATCCTTTTGGTGATTTTAAAAAGAACTCTCTCCTAACAGCTTCTGAGCGTGTAATATATTCTTCTTGATAAACTATTTTCCAAGGCCTATAAGGTTTTGTTGATTTACTAAAACCTTTATTGTGTCTACGTAATCTATCTAAGATATTGCTTGATGACCCAACATACCAATGCTCATTACTGATACTCAATAAAATGTAAATATAATATTTCATAAATTTCCAAGCCCCGAAGGGGTCCCTTTGGGACGTGCGCCATAGGCCACTAGGCGAATCCTCCGTGTGACAGCCTTAAGTCGTAAGTTGTAAGTCATAAGGCTTGAATTGTGTTTTAAATTAATTTGGGAAATTCTTGGATGCTTTAATCATCTTTTTAAATTCTTTATAATACGGTTCCAATTCCTGTTTACAAATATCTATAGTTAAAATTTTCATTTTTTCATCCATCTTAAATTCCATTTGTTTCAAACAATCATTTATATTCTTTTTTCGTGTCATTAAAACATTTAAGTATATAAGAATACCGCGTGGATGAAGAAAACGATAGCAATCAGCATTGGCACATATTTCAGCCTCTTTATATAAAAAAGGGACATCTCCATGATGAGCTTCTACACAATTAATTATCTTATTTTTATTTTTCTCGTCTAAGTTAAAAGTATTTAGTATCTTTTCAGATTCATTAACACTCATTTGAACGTGATTATTAATTTTGTTTTCTGCTATAGCCTTGCCTAATTTTATATCCATTAAAGCATGCCCAATTAAAACTATATTTGCATCAACATTCATCTGCTTGGCTAATTTTTCTGCCATAGATTCAGAAATATAAAAAAGATCAGCATCAGGTGATCCATATTTATTAATTTCTTCTAAAGCAATTTTTCTAACCTCTTTTAATATATTATTCAACATATATAACTTAAAACTTATAGCTTATGACTGGACAGTATTTTGTTATTTTCATATTATTCTTTTATCTTATGTTTATACACAACTCTCCAAATTAACACTCCACCTAATATTAAAAATATACTTATCATCCCCCACTGTGCGGGAGTTAAAGCAAAATATCTCATATCACTTTGTGGCAAATCTTCTGCTCGTAAAAAATCTAACAAAAATCTGACAACAGCGTAATCCATAAATGAAAATAGGGCTACCATTCCCCATTGCCACTTAGCTAATTTTTTAAATAGTAAAAAGTAAACTAAAAATAAAGAAAAACCTAAAATACTTTCGTACAATCCCATATCATGACGAGCTCCACTAGAAAAATTAACAGCTAGAAAAAAATCTGACAATTTGCCCGGATGATCATGAATAAAAAAACATCCTAATCTACCAATTCCCCATCCTAACCACAAACTTATTACCGATATATCTAGGTACGGTAAAAATTCTTTTAAATTAAAATTACGAATACGGGAAAAAATATACACGGCCAACATCGCTCCAAAAAATCCTCCAAGTGATGATACTCCGCCCTGCCAAAATTTTAAAATACCTATTGGATTTTGAATGTAGTAAACAGGTTCATAAAAAACCACATGAAATATTCTCGCTCCCACTAATCCCCCGACAATAGACCACACAGCAATATCTAGCATCACTTCTCCAGATAATAAATATTTATTTGCTAATTTATAAGCTAGTAAAACAGCAAAAACTAAACCAAGGGATACAAATAATCCCCAAACCTGAATTGGAATTGGACCTATTAATATTGAGTTGTATTGAAAATATGGAATCATGCTAAAATTTGAGAAACTTTATCTATATTTGATTTAATAGGTGGTAAATTTTGTAGATTTTCTAAATTAGATACTGCTTCAGACACCAAAGTTAGTTGGCGTGTATCTTCTGTGTTTCCATCCAACCCTCGTAATCCATTTAGTGTCCTTAGATCTAATTTATAAGCTTCAAGAGCTATTAAAGCTTGCTTACTAGTGAAACCTTGTGTTACTGGTAAACGACGTAAATGAGCCCGTCTATAAAATTCTGTGTCTACTCCTCTCTTGTCAACTAATTGTGGACTAGATTCTGCCTTATCTCGACAATAAATTGCGCGTAAATGACTTAATACTAATTCTGATACCACCAATCGCGCTTTTTCAGATAAAATTAGTTGATCTCTTTTTTTCTCATCAGCGGAACTTTTGCAAAGATTAAGTTCGCTATCTAAATGAAGTGCTAATTTATTCCTGCCAACTTCTAAAATTACTTTTAATTCAGTCGCTGACTCTTGTGGTTTAAAATTAATAGATTTAATTCCTAAGTCCTGTAACTGTTCATCTTCAATTACCAAAATATCACCACGAGGACTAACTAATGAATTTAAATTATAACTTAAATCATATTTCAACTCACTTAGACGAATCTCCATTAATTTCTTTTTTTCTGCATCTATCTCTGGGAATAACAGAGATACTGTTTCATATACCGAATCAGTGGTAATTTCTTGCCCGTCTTCTTCTTGAACATCAAGACAGCTTTTGGCCATTAAGCACCTTGCATCTTGTGATGGTGGAACCTTAGCCAAAGATTCTCCAGATCCCGGAGCATATAAATACATTGATGATGGATTATTATCATCTAATACCATGCGTCGCATTAAATCCTTTCTAAAACTAGAAACTTGATCTTGATTATAAATTAAAGACAATGGAGGACGACTTCCATCTAAACCGCGCTCTTTGTAATTAGAATGTGGTATCACCATAGTATCTGATATACCATCTCCAGATTCATGTAACCCATGTGAAACATCCGGAGCAGCTGCTTCTTGATATTGATAACAATCATATAATAATTGTTCCGAAGGAGATAAAGATTGACCACTTCCATATTTATTCACAGCTCTAGCAGATGCCATAAATGCCTTAGTTGTTCTTCTGTTTTTGGCTCCTTTTTTTTTACCTTTCTTTTTTCCATCCATTTTCAAAGAATCACAAAATTTTATACTTTGTTGCAAATAATCTTCACGTTCATCTGGACACATTTTCATTCCATAAGTAGAAATAAAAGAATCAACATCCAGAGCGTTCCTTAGTACATCCAAATTTTGGTCGTAAAAAGCAGGTAAAATCATATCAAAATGTCCATTCTTGTCAGTTAGCACTTCGGTTTTAAAAAATATAATATCTAGAACCTTCTTTATAGCATCTGGTCCAGATATTTTAATGGCTCCATGTGCTAAAACATGCAAGGCATCAATATAGGATTTTAGGTTTCCTTTTTTAATACTTGAGATTAATATATTACCAATTAAATTTTCTATTAATTCTGTATGGAAACCAGATATGTGAGCTTCTAATAAATTTTGAACACACTTTAAAGATTCATCTCCTAATTTTAAATTATTAGAGTTTATGGACATTGCTATTAAGCGCTCTAGCTCCTCATAAATATTTGTAACTATTTCTTTGGCTTCTTCATCTAAATTTCCTAAATGATCCAGCTGAATACAAAGACTTAAGAAATATTCTGGATCAGAAAAAATTTTTTTGGTAATACTGTCTACTCGACGATTTACTTCTCCCTTTTTTAGACTGGATAACTTAAAGTCAGCATACAATTCATTAGCATCCATATATGCTGGATCATCTTTTAATTTTTCTTTTAAAGCTAGATCAAACTCTTCTTTTTGAGCGTCTGTCTCTTGATCCGTATGTAGCGGAATTTGTTCAAACTCTTGAGCAAAAACTTGAAGTCCTTCTTTAGTCATATATTTATAAACTTTTCTATTTTAAATATTTTAAAACTTCATCACTACTATTAATGATTTTTACCAATTCCTTATCTGATTCACTAATAGTTTCAAATTTTACAAATAAATTATGAATAACTTTAATTAGCGGTTCCCAAAATTCTTTTCCGTATAACAAAATTGGCATTGGTTTAATCTTTTTAGTCTCAATTAAAGTTAACAACTCAAAAAGTTGGTGCATGGTACCAAGACCGCCGGGATAAAAAACAAATACTTTTGATGGAGCACTGATAACTAATTTACGAACAAAAGGGAAAAAGAAGCCAATTGATTTAGTTAAATAGCCATTTATTCTATCACCAGCAGCAAAACGCATATTAATCCCAACACTTTGTCCGCCATGTTCAAAAGCTCCTTTGTTGGTAGCCTCCATAATTCCCGGCCCTCCACCAGTTACTACTGAATGGTTATTAAGAGCTAATTGTTTACCAAGATCATATGCTGATTCGTAATATTTTGTATTACGTTCCACACTTTTTGTTCCAAATACAGTTACATCGGTCGGATTCTTAGTAATAAATTCAAAGCCTTCTACTAATTCTGCCATTATTCTAAAAATTCTCCAATCTAAACCACCATGACAACTTGGGTTACTTGGGGTTATTTCACAAACATCTGGTCTGTCCTCTGTGTCTTTTAATATTTCATAGGCTTCGTCTGCAGTTTCTACAATTTTCCAATTATCAATATCTTTTTTAATAAATGAATTAATTTCATCGCATGATTTGGCTCTTAAAAAATCTAGTACAGGAGCCCAAAACTCTTTACCTACCAAAACAATTGGCACTTTCTGCATGTGTTTTAATTCCATGTTATCAACTACCTCAAAAAATTCATCTAGAGTGCCAAAGCCACCCGGAAAAAATACAAAACCATTGGCTGGTGAAGTTAACATCACTTTACGAGTAAAAAAATAGTAAAAACCAACAGATTTAGTTATATATTCATTTTCTCTCTGCTCATGAGGAAGTTGAATATTAATACCAATTGAATCTGCTCCTGCTCTTTTTGCTCCTTTATTACTAGCTTCCATTATTCCTGGCCCACCGCCAGTAATAATACTAAAGCCCTTCTGCCCTAATTTATAACTAATTTCTTCAGCAATTTTATAATATTTACTTGTTGCTGGTAAACGAGCCGATCCTAAAACAGTAATTTCTTTTTTTAATTCAGATAAAAATTGATAGCCTTCTACGAATTCAGCTACGATTCTAAAAATTCTCCAGCTATCTCGAAAATTAACTGGGGCACCGGTAGTAATTAAAGGTTTTTTGATTTGTTTAGACATAATTTATTAATTAAACGTTGTTGCCAACTCTAAATAAAATATTTTCATTCATTCTATTACCAATCAATTGCACTCCAACCGGTAATCCTGATTTTGTTTTACCAGCAGGAACGGAGATAGCTGGCATACCTGCTACTGATGGTGGGCTAACCATAATATCGGCTAAGTACATAGCCAGTACATCGTTTGTTTTTTCTCCAATATCAAAAGCTGGAAATGGCGATGTCGGGGTTATTAATATATCAACTTTTTTAAAAACTTTTTCAAAGTCCTGTTTGATTAATGTTCTAACTGTCTGAGCCTTTTTGTAATAGGCATCGTAATATCCAGCTGAAAGAGCATAAGTTCCAATCATAATTCTACGCTTTACCTCTTCTGGAAATCCTTCTGCTCTAGATTTATTATATAACTCTTCAAGATTATTATCTTTAATTCTTTGCCCATATCTAATACCATCTAGTCTGGCCATATTAGAGCTATCTTCACTTGGTACTACAATATAGTAAACAGCTAAAGCATATTTAGTGTACGGTAAACTGACTTCTTGTATTTCACAACCCAGCTCTTTGAGCTTATTAATTTTATTATTTGTTAATTCTTTTACTTCTTCATCAAGCCCTTCTAACTCAAAATATTCCTTGGGGACACCAATTTTAATTCCTTTCAAATCTTTATCTAAATTTTCTAAATAATTTACTACTTTATCAGGAACTGTCGTAGCATCTTTTTTATCTTGTCCAGCTATGACTTGTTGTACAATCGCGCAATCTTCAACTGTTTTTGTCATTGGCCCAACTGTATCTAATGATGAAGCCATAGGCATAACACCATAGCGAGAATTTCTTCCATAACTAGGCCGTAGACCAGCTATTCCACAAAAAGAAGCAGGTTGTCTAATTGATCCACCTGTATCTTCCCCAAGGGCATAAATACACATATTATCAGCCACCGAGGCAGCACTTCCGCCAGAAGATCCTCCAGATACTTTGGTTAAATCATGTGGGTTTTTAACTGGGCCATACATGCTATTCTCATTACTCGCGCCATGACCAAAACTATCACAATTATTTTTTCCAATCAAAACTCCACCTTGTTCGCGTATTTTTTTTATAACTGTTGCATCAAAAGGTGGAATGTAGTTATCTAAAATTTTAGCTGAACCAGTAGAACGAACACCAGCAGTACAAATCGCATCTTTGGCAGAGAATGGAATCCCAGTTAATTCTTTCTGCTCCCCATTTTTAATCATTTCATCAGCATTTTTTGCTTCTGCCAAAGCTAATTCAGAGCAAATAGTAATAAAAGCATTTATTTCTGGGTTTCTTTTTTTAATTCTATCCAAACACGCTTCGGTTAAATCAACCGAAGTAAATTCTTTATTTCGTAATCCATCTTGGCACTGTTTAATTGTAAGTTCATTTAAATTCATATTCTACCCTGTTAAATTCAGCAAAGCTGTAATTTTATTTTTATAAAATTATTTAACAGGGTGAACCCTATTAAATAAGATTTGAGTCTGCTCTTTCTAATTATCGTTAAATACTCCTGGCACTTTTAGTCTATCATACTCAACTTCCGGCATTTGTTTTATAAGTTCTTCAGTATATTCACAATCTTCTACGACATCTTCTCTGACAATATTTTCCAAACCGGTAACCTGATAAGTCGGTTCTATATTATCTATATCCAACTCATCTAAAATCTTCATATAATCCAAAACAACCGAAATTGTTTCGGCATAAATCTGTTCCTCTTCTGAAGTTAATTTAATTCTAGCCAATTTAGCTATTTTCTTTACTTCTTGAATAGTTATCATATAATAGTATTTTACCAAAAAAACTAACTATATTCAAGTTTTTAAAACCATCCCTGTTTTAGGGATGGTTTATATGGTTTTATCTTTACTTAAAGTTATTTATTTTTTACTTGTCTTTTTTCTTTCATTTTCAGTTAATAACATTTTTCTAATTCTAATATTATCTGGAGTAATTTCTAAATATTCATCGTAAGAGATAATTTCCAATCCTCTTTCCAAAGTAATTTTAATTGGAGTAGTTAAATTTAAAGCGTCATCGGCACCACTAGAGCGCATATTAGTTAAATGCTTTCCTTTAATTGGATTAACTGTCATATCTTCACCTTTTGAGGTATTGCCTACTACCATTCCTTCATATACCTCAACATTAGGCTCAACATATAATGATCCTCTCTCTTGTAGATTGGACATAGCATAACCCAGTGCTTTACCAGTTGCCATAGAAATCATAGCTCCCACACTTTTTCTATCAATTTTACCAACGTGATCTCTAAAACCAATCACTTGACTACACATAATTCCTTCGCCTTTGGTATCCATAATAAACTGACCACGATAACCCAATATTCCTCTGGACGGTATTTCCATAATAATTCTAGTCTGACCATTTTCAGAAGACATATTAGTCATAATTCCTTTACGTTTACCCAATTTTTCTACTACAACTCCCACAAATTCATCAGGAATATCAATAGTTAATTCTTCAAATGGTTCCTGTTTTTTGCCATCCACTTCTTTAATAATAACTTGTGGTTGAGAAACTTGCAGCTCAAATCCTTCACGACGCATATTTTCTAATAGAATAGCTACATGCATTTCTCCTCGACCATATACTTTAAAAAAATCAATTGCCGAAAAATCTATTTTTAAACCAACATTTACTTCTAATTCTTTTTCCAATCTTTCTTTAATTTGACGACTGGTAACAAACTTCCCATCTCTGCCAGCAAATGGTGAATTATTAACCAAAAAATTCATAGAAATTGTTGGCTCATCAATAGTAATAGCTGGAAGTGGTTCTTGATCTTTGTTTTCACAAATCGTTTCGCCAATATATATATCTGGTATTCCAGCAATCATAACCAGGTCCCCTGCTATAGCGGTCGCAGAATCAACTCTTTGTATTCCTTTAAAAGTTTGGATCTTGGCAATTGTACCAGTTCTAGTTTCACCGTCTGGTTTTTTTATAAACACTTTGCCACCACTTTTCACAGTTCCTTCATAAACGCGTCCAATAGCTAAACGACCCAAGTAATTATCATAACCTAAATTAAATGGTTGCATTTTGAATGGTGTATCATTATTTTCTAATGAGGCGGGTTTAACTTCTTCTAAAACTACATCTAATATTGGAGTTAAATCTTTTGAATTACCATCCATTGTTCTATTAGCAATACCAGCTTTAGCATTAGCATAAAGTGTAACAAAATCTAACTGCTCGTCGTTAGCTCCCAGATCCATAAATAATTCTAATACTAAATCACGAGCTTTAACTACATCAGCGGCGGGTTTATCAATTTTATTTAAAATAACAATCGGTTTTAAACCTAAGTCTAATGATTTTTTTAAAACAAATTTTGTTTGTGGCATTGGTCCTTCTTGAGCATCTACAACCAGTAAAACGGAGTCGATCGAACGAAGTACCCGTTCTACTTCAGAACCAAAATCAGCATGGCCGGGAGTATCCACAATATTAATTTTTGTATCTTTATAAAAAACAGAAGTATTTTTTGAATAAATTGTAATTCCTCTTTCTTGTTCTAATGCATTACTGTCCATACTAACTTTTTCATCAGTCACCATACCAGTTTGACGCATCAAAGCATCAGTTAAAGTGGTCTTTCCGTGGTCAACGTGGGCAATAATAGCAATATTTCTAATTTCCATATTATTATTAAACAAAAAAACGCATTATTTGCGTTATTCTTTTAGATAAAAGCAAAATACTTATGCTTAATTTATAGCATAAATTAGCATTTTTGTCAACCTGCCTTTTCAAAAGCTGGTTGTCATCCTGAGTGAAACGAAGGATCCTTCCGAGAAAATACTTGATTAGTAAAAAGATCCTTCGTTTCACTCAGGATGACAATACTATAATTTTAATTACTCTCTAATATTTAATTTTCTATAATTCTTCCCTATTTTAATTCTATTCATTTCTCTATCAATAACCGCTTGCAATCTAGCAAAATCTACATCCTCTGTATTTTTCATTTCTTCCATCTGAGTTGTGGCTCGTTGTCTAGCTTCATTGGCTCTATCTAGATCAATTTCTTCTGCTCTTTCAGCATTGTCTGCCAAAATTACTACTTGATTATTAGCCTTAATTTCCAGAAATCCACCAGCCAGCGCCATAACGTGTTCTCCATCCTTATCTTTAATCATCATCTCCCCTGCTTCAAGTACAGAAATTAATGGAATATGATTTGGTAATACTGTAATCTCTCCACTAGAAGTTGGAATAGAAACCTGAAAAATTTCATCTTCATAGATAACTTTTTCTGGTGTGACAATTTTAAATTTAATATTATTTTTCATACTACTGTGTTATTCCCCCGATGTACATCGAGGAGATCCAGTCGGTGTATTCTGTCATCTCGACCGAAATGAAGGAGTCCAAACGACTGAATATAGTGGAGAGATCTCTTCGTTTACTAACAGTGAACTAAGGGATTCCTCCACTACACTCGCTATCGCTCGTTTCGGTCGGAATGACAGATAATAACCGAATATTGGTTTTATTTAACTTCCTCGATTCCACCTTTCATATAAAAAGCTTGTTCGTTTTTATCATCATGTTTGCCATCTAATATTTCACGAAAGCCTTTAATAGTGTCTTTAAGTGGAACATATACACCAGGACTACCTGTGAAACTTTCAGCTACAAAGAAAGGTTGAGAAAGGAATTTTTGGATTTTTCTAGCACGAGTAACTGTAATTTTATCTTCATCACTTAATTCTTCCATTCCCAAAATAGCGATAATATCTTGCAAGTCTTTGTATTTCTGTAAAATTAATTGAACTTCACGAGCTGTATCATAATGCTCTTGTCCAACGATATTTGGATCCAAAATAGTTGAGTTAGAATCTAACGGATCAACAGCAGGATAAATTCCTAATTCAGACAGTGAACGACTTAATGAAACTGTAGAATCAAGATGAGCAAAAGTTGTAGCTGGAGCTGGATCAGTCAAGTCATCAGCTGGTACATACACAGCTTGAATAGAAGTAATTGAACCCTTGTCGGTTGAAGTAATTCTTTCTTGTAGTTTTCCCATTTCAGTTGCGAGTGTAGGTTGATAACCTACAGCTGAAGGCATACGACCAAGCAGTGCAGAAACTTCAGAGCCTGCTTGAGTAAAACGGAAAATGTTATCAACAAATAATAATAAATCTTTTCCTTCTTCATCGCGGAAATATTCTGCCATAGCTAGAGCAGTTAAGGCAACACGAGCACGAGCACCAGGTGGTTCATTCATTTGTCCAAATACTAAAGCGGTTTTTGCGAGTACTCCACTCTCTTCCATTTCTTTATATAAATCATTTCCTTCACGAGTACGCTCTCCCACACCAGCGAACATAGAATAACCACCATGTTCTTGAGCAATATTTCTAATCAATTCTTGAATCAACACTGTTTTTCCTACACCAGCACCACCAAATAATCCAATCTTTCCACCTTTTAGAAACGGACAAATCAAGTCAACAACTTTAATACCAGTTTCTAATACTTCGTATGTAGTTGATTGTTTATCAAAAGCAGGAGCTGGTCTGTGAATAGGATATTTTTTCTTAGCTTTTGACGGTCCTTTTTCATCAATCTCATTTCCAGTAACGTCAAACATACGACCCAAAGTCTCTGGTCCCACTGGAACCATAATTGGCTCACCAGTATCAACTACCTCTTGTCCTCTGGTTAATCCTTCAGTTGAACTCATAGCAATAGTACGAACTGTGTTTTCTCCTAAATGTTGTTGAACTTCTAAAACAAGTTCTTTACCATCTGGAGTTTTGGTTGTTAGAGCAAAGTAGATTTCTGGCAATTCATTATCAAACTGCACATCTGCTACTACTCCGATAACTTGGGTTATTCTACCAATATTTTTTGTATTATTATTTGTCATACGTTCTATCAATATATTTAATTAAATTATTGTTTTTTTGAAAATACAATATACATGGAATAAAATACATGTTGTATTTTATTACGTGTATCTTGTATATTATTCAAGCGCTGCCGCTCCACCAGCAATTTCAGCAATTTCTTGCGTAATACTAGCTTGACGAGCTTTGTTAAAATATAGGTTCAATTCTTTAATCATATCATTTGCTGAATCACTAGCATTTCTCATCGCAAGCATTCTGGAACTGTGTTCACTGGCAGCTGACTCTAACATAGATTGAAAAATTTGACTTTCTACTAACCTAGGTAAAATAATTTTTAAGACTTCTTCTTTGTTCGGTTCAAATATTGAATCGTTTAATTCTGTTTGCACTTCTTCATTATTTACTTTTTCTTCTTTATCGCTATCGGATCCAATATCAGAAATTGTTTTACCTAAATCATCTTTAGACACTGGTAACACTTGTCTTAATTTTGCTACTTGATTTATACTAGATTTAAAATCTGTATAAGCTACTACCACTTTATCATATTTTTTACTTTCATATGCTTCAATTGCCAACTTACTAATTATCATACTGTCTTCAAGTGTAGGTGTATCAGAAATATCTGTAAAAGATGAAATTAAATTATAGTTCATTTTTTTACAGAAATTAGCTCCTTTTTTGCCAACGCCAATCACATCAACTTCTAATTTTTCATCTGATTCTACTTCATAACCATCAATTCTTTGTCTAGCAATGTTTTTTGGATTTTCTAATTCTAAAGCAGTTTTCTTAATAATGTTAGAATTAAAACTACCACACAAACCACGATTAGAAGTAATCATTATCATTAATAATTTTTTGACTGGTCTAATTTCTAAAAGTGGAATATTGGTAACTTTTTGGTTGGATAAATTAACCAATAAGTCCCAAGCTAATTGAGCATAGTTTCTAGTATCTAATGCCGCTTGAACTGCCTTTCTCATTTTGGCAGCCGCAACCATCTCCATCGCTTTAGTAATTTTGCGGGTATTTTTTACTGACTTTATCCTATTTTGTATTGCCTTTGTATTTACGGGCATACCTTTATTTTTTATTTATAATTTTAGATTGCAGATTTTTTGACGTCTTATTTAATAAAATTTTCACAACTCTCTTTTAGTTCACCTTCAATTTTTTCATCCCACTGTCCACCTGCAATTTTATCAAGTAATGGTTGTCTATTTTTATTAAGATATTCATGAAATTTACTTTCCCATTGTTGTATTTCTGAAACATCCGTGTCATTTGCATAACCATTTGATACAGCATAAATAATTGCTACCTGATTTGCAACTGGCACTGGCATAAACTGTGGTTGTTTCATTACTTCTACCAATCTTTGGCCCAGGCTAATTTGTTTTTTAGTTTCTTCATCCAAATCAGAAGCAAATTGACTAAAAGCTTCTAGCTCACGAAATTGAGCCATACCCAATTTTAACTTACCAGCCACTTTTTTCATTGGTTTAATTTGTGCATTACCACCTACACGAGATACAGAAATACCAACATTCAAAGCTGGGCGAATTCCACGGTAAAACAAGTCTGATTCTAAGAAAATCTGTCCATCAGTAATAGAAATTACATTAGTTGGAATATATGCTGTTACGTCACTGGCTTGAGTTTCAATAATTGGCAAAGCAGTAATTGAACCACCACCATGTTCAATATTGCGACGACAAGCTCGTTCTAATAAGCGGGAATGAAGATAAAACACATCACCAGGATAAGCTTCACGACCTGGTGGACGACGAAGTAACAAACTCATTTCACGATAAGCCCAAGCTTGTTTAGATAAATCATCATAAATAATCAATACATCTTTACCTTTGTCCATAAAATACTCTGCCAAAGTAACGCCGGCATAAGGAGCTACCCAAAGAAGTGGGGCTGGTTCAGAAGCTCCAGCCTTTACTACTACTGTATAATCCATTGCTCCAACTTCTTCTAGTTTAGCTACCATCTTGGCTACTTTTGATTCTTTCTGACCAATGGCAACGTAGATACAAATCATATCTTGACCCTTTTGGTTGATAATTGCATCTACAGCTACGGCAGTTTTACCAGTTTGTCTATCTCCAATGATTAATTCACGCTGACCTCTTCCAATTGGAACTAAAGCATCAATAGCTTTAATACCAGTTTGTACAGGTTGATCAACTGGCTGACGAGTCATAACTCCCGGAGCAATTCTCTCAATTGGATAAAAATCTTTAGTTTTAATTTCTCCTTTACCATCTACGGGTTGTCCTAACGGATTTACTACTCTACCAATAAATTGTTCACCACCTGGAATAGATAAAATTTTACCAGTTCTTTTCACTTCGTCACCTTCTTTAATGTGTTTGAACTCGCCCAAGATTACTGCGCCTACAGTTTCTTCTTCTAAATTCAAGGCAACACCGTAAGTTTCTCCTGGAAATTCTAACATTTCATTAGCCTGACATTTGTCTAGTCCACTCATGCGAACAATACCATCTCCTACTTCAGTTACAGTTCCAACTTCTTCAACTTCTACTTGTTTCTCAAAGCTAGAAATGTTCTTTTTTAGTTCTTCAACTATTTTGTTAATACTTGCCATATTTTTCTAGTTATTAAATACTTGTTTTAATTTTATTAATTGTGTTTTTAAACTGCCATCAAAGATAACAGTATCTGTTTTTATCTTTACTCCACCTAGTAGTGTATCATCTATTTTTTCAACTGATTCAGTTTCTTTTCCAAATATATTTTTTATCTGTTCTAGTGCTTGATCATCTAATTTTCTAGCACTAGTTATTTCTATATCCATTATACCAGCTTGTTTTTTGGCATATTTAACAAACTCGTTAATAATTCTGTCTGCTGATTTTAATTTATGATCTTTGTACAATAATTTAATAAACTCAACAACAGCACTTTCTAATTCTTTATCAGAAAGATCTTTTACTATTTCATGTAACACCTGTGCATATTGTTTGTTGGTTGTTTTCATAATTCATTTTGTTTGTCATTCCCGCGCAAGCGGGAATCCAGCCTATACACGTTAACTTTTCCCTGGATCCCTGCCTTCGCAGGGATGACAGAAACATATCTATTTAATTTATTTTTATACTTTTATATTCTTTACGCTTCTCAAGATCATTTCTTTGTCTTTTCTATCATCAATTTTCTCTTCTAATATTTTTTCAAGTGCAGTTACAACCAATTCACCGGCTTGCTTTTTAATTTCTATAATCATTTCGTCTTTTTCTATATTAATATTACGTTTAGCTTGATCTACTAATAATTCAATTTCTTGTTTTGATTTAATTTTCATCTTCTCTCCCATTTCACCGGCCTCTGCGCCAGCCTTTGACAATATCTTAGCTGCTTCACTTTTAGCTTCATCTATTTTCTCTTGATATTTAACTTCACTTCTTCTTAATGTTTCTTCTACTTCTTCTGCATGAACTAATCCTTTTTCGATTTTTTCTTGTCTTTCTGTCATTTTTGAAGTCAATGGTTTAAGAATCAAAAACCAGATTATCAAGGATACAACAGCAAAATTAATAAGTTGAAAAATAAACAAAATAGGCTCAATCCCTAAGGATGCAAGTAGACCTACTTCTTCGGCCACATGAGATGAAACTTCAGCTCCATTCTCTGCTACCTTTTCGGCTACTTCGTGTACTGCTTCAGCTGCGTATACTATATTCATATTTTTTAAATAATTTAATTTTTATTCACTTAATTGTTTAGTCATTTCTTCGGTTAATTTTTTCTGTTGTTCTAATAATACCTTCTGAGCTTCATTTGCTTGTTTTAAATATGTTTTGCTATACTCTTCCGCATGTTTTTGTAATTGTTCAGCCTGTTTTTCATAACTTCTATATTTAAAATAAGCTTGTGCTCTCCACACTATTCCCAAAGCCAATATTACTCCAATAACAATAATAGCTGTAATAAAATTTTTATTATTACCTTTGGCAATATTCTCAACTTTTTTATCAACTACTTCTGTAGTTGTGTCTTCTTTTTTTTCTTCTTCCATATTTTTTTGTTTAAAATATTTTAACTTAATCCGGCCTCAAGAGAGGTCGGATAAATGTCAATCTACTTTAAAGTAAATACTACAACCAAAGCATAAATAGCGATAGCTTCGGCAAAAGCAGCACCCAAAAGCATTGGTACAAATAATTTACCAGCACTTTCTGGATTGCGACCAATTGATTCCATAGCTTTTGCTACTAATCTACCAATAGCAAGAGCTGGTGCAAAACCACCAATTGCCATAGTCAAACCTTTTACCAAGGCAACCATTGTTGCGTGTTCCATATTTTTTCCTTTTTTGATGTTAGTTGGCGAAAGGGGGGTTGGTTATTTTACTTCGCAACATCCATCAAATTAATTAGTTAATTAACAAGATACAATATTCATGGATTAACATACAAAATTCTAAAATAAAATTGTATATTTTTCCATGTATTTTGTATATTGTTAATGTTCTTCGTGATGAGGTTCCATTGTCAAAACTGTCATATATACCAAGGCCAACATCGAAAACACAGCTGCCTGAATAATTCCTACTAATAATTCCAACAACATAAATGGGGTTGGTACCAAAAATCCCACTAGACTGGCAATAACTGTAATTAATACTTCTCCAGCAAATACATTTCCAAATAATCTTAGTGATAAAGAAATTACTTTAGCAATCTCACTTACTATCTCTATTAAACCAACTGCTAATTCAATAATGGCAGTAAAAACGGCTACTGGACCTTTTTTGAAACTTTTAACAAAAGTCCCGAGCTGAATAAATTTATTAATATGAGCAAAAACACCAATAGTAATCAATCCAAATATATGAGATCCAATCACAGCTGTTAGCGCCATTGCTACAGTCAAATTCAAATCTGTATTAGCTGGGCGAAACAAAAAGTTATGACCAACGGTAATACTTCCAGTTCCTGGCATTAAACCTAACCAATTTGATAAAAGAATAAAAAAGAAAATAGAGCCAGTGAGTGGTAAAAATCTAAGAGTTTTTTTACGATCTCCAGTAACCTGATCAAAATATCCTAGCAAACCTTCCAAAAAAAACTCTGCGCTATTTTGAAATTTACCAGGCTTTATAGAGGCTTTTCTTTTTATAACAATTCCAAGTATTAAAAAAATGACAATGGCAAGCCAAGCATTAACCATTGTATTTGTGATTGGTATATTTCCGATTGTCGTCAAAACTTCTGGTGCTAATGTCGGTATATGCATAACTCTTATATATCCAAATTATTTTCTTTGTTAATATTTGTAATCTGATTTATCTTAACATCTTTATTGTTTGTAGTCTTTTTGGCTTCATTATCTACCAATGATTGATACCACTTACCGTATTCTTTGGCCTTTCTACTAATTATTTTCCCAGAGATTACAGCGGCTACTATAAATCCCAAAACTGTAAGATATGGTGTCAGATTAAGCCTTTCATCAAAATATTGACCAATTAATACTAGGACTACTACCGGAACAGCAATTGTTGCTCCAAAGTCGCCTATGGTTCGCAAAGCAAATAGATAATAATCTCTGTCTGTCGTTGTTTTAGTACTATTTTCAGTCATATTTATAACGGCATTATTTTACTACAATTAATAAAAAAGGTCAAGAGATTTTTGTGTATAAACACTTAATATTATCATTTATCTGTTTTTCTAATAATTCTATATTTATACCTCTAATCTCAGCAATTTTTTTGATAACTTCTTCTACCATCCACGGTTCACATCTTTTACCACGATATTTTTGTGGTGCCAGATACGGAGAATCAGTTTCTATTAATATTCTGTCGATTGGACATTTTTTGACTACTTCTAAAACATCATATTGAGGTTGTGGATCAGTCTTTTTGGGAGGAAAAGTAACAATTCCATTAAACCCAAGATAAAAACCTAGGTCCAAAAATTTCTGAGCCATTTCCCAATTTCCGGTATAACAATGAATTACTCCTTTAACTGGATTTTGTTTTACAATTTCAAGTAGTTCATTATACGCATTACGCACATGAATACTCATTGGTAAATTTAACTCATTGGCCAATTTAATTTGAGCCAAAAAACTTTTGGTTTGTTTTTGCAAAATCTCTTGCTTATCTTGATCTTTATTAATATGAAACAATTCAATTCCACACTCACCTATTCCAACCACTTTGGGATGAGAGGCTAATTTTTTATAATACTCATAATCAAAATCTTCTTCTCGTGAAACGAAATTACTTTCTTCTTCATCTACTTCGGTCGAACTAGAATGAATTGGATGCAATCCTACAATCGCATAAATATTATCATATTTTGACGCAAACTCAACTGCTCGTTTACTGGTATCTTTTTGTGTTCCAACTGTAAGCATGGTGCAGTTTTTTTCTTCACATCTTTTGATTACTTCTTTGTAATCGTCTTTATAGCCATTAAATTGTATGTGACAGTGAGTGTCTATCATAATTATCTACTATAGATTAGATTTTTAGTATACCATATTTTAAATTTTGACAAAACAAAAAAATTAACTTTTAGTGATATTTTAAATAACTAACTAATTGACAAAACAAGCTAAAATATGCTTAAATTAAACTAATATCAACTGACAACAAGGCCAAAAGGGGTAATAGAATGAAGAATAGGGATGCTGTTAAAATCGTCAGTATCATGGTGGCCAAGTATGTTATGGTTATCACTTTTAGTGATACCACCATGAGCCGAATGCGCAACAGTGATTTTGCGTGTTCAGTCATCGCCAAGCTTCAAGAACTTAAGCTGATCTCCGAGCATCAAGCCGAGCAGATTGTTGAAGCTATAAAACAATCTGACATGACACATCGGTCTGGTACAGCTAATCTGATGGCCTGGCTCTACAGAAACAATATTATTGGAGAAACTGAAATGACCCAGGCGGGTTGGTTCGCTGATCTGGTCTGGGGTACCTCTGAAAAGGAGGGACTGATTCTCATGCTTGAGATTGAAGAGGTGTCCGACTCTCAACCAGACAAAGGGAAAGGCGAGGGTTAAACCTCGCACAAGCTTAAGTCTGAACCCAGTTGATACAACAAACCACAAGGAGGTAAGGAGGGTTCAAGACTAGAGAAATTTAACTTATAAATTTCTCTATCTAAAAACATCCCAATTATTTAAGGGATGTTTTTTTAAAAGAAAATATCTCAAATATTATAAATTTAAAAAATATTCTTCACCGTACTCTGCAAAAATTTAACTGCATCAGGAATAAGTGGCATTAAAATTTTTACTGGCTTAACTAAGCTAGGCGCTACTTGTGAATTGCTAACTAAATCCATAAAGCCCTGTCCAACCGGAAAACGAGCAATAAAATATATACACACACCAATTACCAAAACACCTTCAATCAGTCCAAATAAACCACCCAACAAATGATTTAGTCCACTAATAACTGGTAATTTTGTCACAATACCTAAAACTTTTTCAATTAACCAGAAACCAACACTTACTAACCGAGCAATCAGTACAAAAGCAATAATAAACATCAAAACTTTGGAAAAATTATTGGACCAGCCAATTAAATTCATTAACCAATTACCCATCTGTTCATAGAATCTAGAAGCAACGAATAATCCCAAAAAAGTTCCGATTAAAGAAAATACTGCGTGAACTAAACCAAACCATAATCCAAACAAACCAAACCCAGCTATTAATGCCAGGAGGATGATATCAAAATACGACATATAATTTAAAAGCTTGCAAGGCCTACAATGCTGACGAGGCTTACAATGCTTTATTATTTTTCCAATGATTTAACACTAATTTAAATAATAAAAAACCAACTTCTTTACGTTTATTTTGAATATAATCAAATTGAATTTGATTAATAAAATTTAATTCTTTGGCTAGTTCAAAATAACACTGACATTCATTTAACGAACCATTAGAAATATATAAAAATCTCAAAAAATCCTTATCTGTAGATTTACCTCTACCTTCTACTATATTTGCCAAAACTGATACTGATGCTCTTCTTAATTGAGATATTAAACCATATAACTCGTCTTTTGGAAATAATTTTGTTAATTTATAAACCAATTTTACAAACTCTAATGATTTTTTCCATAATAATAATTTATGATAATCTTGCATAGAATAATGCGAGCCTTTTAGGCTTTGTAAGCCTTGCAAGCCTTTTTATTATATTCTTGGAAAAAGTGTGTCTTGCCTATTTATTTCATTCCCCACAGTTAATTGTACCCAATTTTGCAATTCTGATAGGGGTTTAGCTAACTGCGTTGCTACATCTAATCCAAGTTGGGTAAATAGCTTTTCAGTAGTCTCGGGCATGACTGGCCAGATCATAACGGCAATATGACGCAGGCTTTCAGCTAAATGATGTAATAAATCGTTTACTTCCTGCTTTTTGCCCTCTTTGACTAATTTCCAAGGTTCTTTATCAGAAATTAATTGGTCACAATAAGATACAAAACCCCAGACATCTTTGAGAGCATTAGAAAAATCAAATTTATTCATGTTCTCATTGTATTTTGGCCAAATTCTTTTATCTAATATATCAATTAAATTATCATAGACATCAGACACTTCTGGTACAACTCCGTCACTATATTTTTCTATCATTACTAATATTCTATTGGTTAAATTACCAATCCCATTAGCTAAATCTGCATTATACTTTTCTACAAATTTTTCATGAGAAAAATCACCGTCATTACTAAAAGGAAGTTCACTCATCAAAAAATATCTAACTGAATCTAGTGGATATAAATCTGTTAACTCTAACGGATCAATTACATTACCAGAACTCTTACTAATTCTTTTACCATTTAATGACATAAAACCATGAACTGCAATTTGCTTAGGCATATCTAATTTGGCAGACATTAACATAGCTGGCCAAAGCAAAGAATGAAATCGGTTTACATCTTTACCAAGAATGTGTACATCGGCTGGCCAATATTTTTCAAACAATTCTGTATTATCACTTCCCCATCCTAGTGCTGTTATATAGTTTGTTAAAGCATCAAACCAAACATACATCACCTGAGTATCATCTTCTGGTACTGCTATTCCCCATGGTAGTTTTTCTTTATTTCTAGATATACTAACATCTTCTAGACCATTCTCTAACATTTGTGTCATTTCATTGTATCGAGATACAGGATAAACAAAATCGGGATGATTTTTATACCATTGTTCTAGTTCGTCTTTGTATTTTGATAAACGAAAAAAATAGTTCTCTTCACTTACTAACTCCGGTTCTTTATCGTGATACTGGCATTTTCCATCTACTAATTCTTTTTCGGTCAAAAAAACTTCACAGCCAACGCAGTACAAACCACTATATTCTTTTTTATATATATCACCGTTTTCCAATGATTTTTGCCAAAATTTTTGAGCTCTTTCTTTATGTCTTTTTTCTGTAGTTCTAATAAAATCATTATTGGTTATATTCCACACGTCTATTAATCTTTCATAGACTGCAGATTTTTCGCTAGCAAAATCAAACGGATCACGGCCAACTTTTTTGGCTGTTTTAAACATTTTTTGTCCATGCTCATCAGTCCCGGTTAAAAAATATACATCCTTGCCTAAAAGTCTTTGATAACGTGCCATTACATCTGCATATAAAATTTCCAAAGCAAAACCAACATGGGGTTCGGCGTTAGCATATGGGATGGTGGTTGTTAGGTAATATTTTTGTTTCATAACACAGATTTAAACAGATTAATTATGCAGATTACACGGATTATTTATTTAGAATTAATTACTACGACGAATTCCCCTTTTTCTTTAATATCCATTTTAATCATTTCATCGATTGTGCCTCGATAAATTGTTTCAAATTTTTTAGTTAGTTCACGGCAAATAACAATTTGTCTATCTTGGTCTAACACTTCTTTTAAATTGTTTAAACATTTTATTATTCTATGATTTGATTCATAAAATACGGTTGTGTATTTATTTTTAGATACTTCTTTGAAAAATTTCTGTCTTTTATTTTTGTGCGGTGGAAAACCCATAAAGATGAATTTATCAGTTGGAAAGCCAGAAATAGACATAGCAGTCGTTACTGCACTCGCACCGGGGATTGGTATTATTGTTAAATCTTTAATCTGCAATCCTAAATCAAAAATTAATCGATTCCCTGGATCACTAATCCCGGGAGTTCCAGCATCTGTTACTAAGGCTAGATTTTTGCCTTCATCTAATAAGCTGATTATTTGTTTAACTTTTTTTTCATCACTGTGTTGATGATAACTCAATGTTTGTGTAGATATTTTATAATGATTTAGTAATGTCTGAGTTACTCTGGTATCTTCACACAGCACTAAATCAACATCTTTTAATGTTTCTATCGCTCTTCGTGTAAAATCACCTAGATTCCCAATCGGAGTAGCTACAATATATAGTTGTCCTTCATTCATACCAGATTATTTTAACAAATTTACTTATTTTTAGCAAATCTATTATTGACAATACTCACTTTATCTGATAAAATTTTCTGGTGCCAATTTACAGGAGGTTAAAAGTTAGTGTTAGAAAAACAATACCTATCGTGTCTTAATACCATGTGTCCAAACAGACAGCAACACTTAAGTGACACTGGTGAAGAAGTTGGTATTAGAAAAACATTTGACTTAAGTAAGGTGAAAATCCCAAGTTGTGGTTTCATAGAGGGATCTAAAAAGTGTCAGGAAGTTTACAAGCCATACCCCCGCAGGATTTATAACTTTTATAACCTGTGGATCACCCAGAAAGAGGAGAAGAAAAAAAATGGTAACTTCATGTGATGATTGCCTTGTGGCAAAAAAATTTGGCCACCAGGTAATAGAAGAGAAAGACGCTGCTCTCGAAGAAAAACGCCCTCCCAAGGAGGTGCCCATACCAGACTGTTCCTGGACAAGAAACTCTAGCGAATGCCGACGCCTCGTGCAGACTCTAGAAGAGCCACCAGGAGACATCATCCGGAAGCCACCGGATATCTCTGATGACATCCAGATGGATGTCATTCCCACCAAGTAGCACGCCTAATATTTCCCCAAATCCCCTTCCAAAAAAAAATAACGCGTGCTTCCCTTTAGAATTTAAATAATTAAATTTTAAAGAAACCGCGTTATAAAAATGAAATAACCTGACAAAAGTCGGGTTATTTTTAATTTATTTTTTTATTCCAAAATAATTGCCTGAGTTGGACAACTATCAACCGCCATTTTTATCATTTCCTCATCATCCCCTTTTTCGTCTATTACGATTGCTTTATCTCCCTTCATCTCAAATGTTTTACTAGCAAGTGCCACACAAGTGCCACAGCCAATACAAGCTTCTTCGTCTATTTTTATATTCATATAACACAGATTTAATAATTAATAACAAAAACTTATAAGTGAGGCTTGCAAGGCTATTAGTAGATTTTATTTAGCAAGCTTCGTAGGCCTTTTAAGCCTTGTGCGCCTTTAATTGAAATACTTCTCACTATAAAATCTAATCAATTCTTCAATTTGTGGTATTGCTTCTGGATCTCCCACTCCAACTTTTAACTTCTTTTGCACATCTTCTAAACTTTGTGCTCCTTCTAATACTGCCTCTTCTATATCTTTATCAGTTATATTTAATATTTTATCAATAACTTTTGCTCCGGCTGTTATTACTCTGTCATGCTGATTAGTATTTCTAAAATAATCGTTAATAGCTGATTGCAGAGCTTTATCCCCCAAAACAGAACAATGCACTTTTCTATCGGGTAAACCGCCTAAGCGTTTCAAAATATCTTGTGGTTTTAATTCTAATGCTTTGGTAATCTTCATTCCTTTTTTTTCTGTAATCATTTCTGCTAGGGCAGAAGTAGAAGCAATAGCGCTACCACAACCAAAAGTACGCCAACGACAATCGCTAATTCTTTCAGTCTTTTTATCTACCTGTATCCACATAACCATCTCGTCACCACAAGCTGGTGAACCGACTCGTCCCATTCCATTATACTTAAATTTTTCTTCTTCTCCGTATTGCATAAACTTTTTTGGATTAAAAAAGTGTTCCTTTACAATATCGGAATACAACCAACCACCACCGTCTTGAGAACGAATGTCAACTGGTTTTGATAAATTTTTTTGTTTAGCTACTTTTTTTGTCATAAATATTATTTTTTATAATTTGCATGTTTTCTTTTATTCATATTTACCGGTGAAATCTCTCTTAACTGATCTACAATCATTGGCAAATATTTTATTAAATAATCTATATCTTTTTTATTATTTTCATGGCCAAAAGTAAAGCGCAAACTACCATGAGCTAATTCATAAGGCATACCAATGGCTAATAATACATGTGAAGGATCTAATGTATCGGAAGTACAGGCTGACCCGGTTGAGCACATTACTCCATATTCATCTAAATACAATATCAAAGCTTCGCCTTCTATATTCATAAATGAAATATTCATATTGTTTGGCAATCTGTTCTTCCCAATCTCTGGACCATTTAATTGAATATCCGATATATTCTTATTAACTTGTTGCCATAAATATTTTGACAATTTTCTTAATCTCTCTGACTCTTTTTCTCTTTCGCCCTGAACCATCTCCAAGGCTTTGGTAAAACCAACAATCGCCGGCACATTTTCTGTTCCAGCTCTTAGTTTTCTTTCTTGAGATCCGCCGATAATTAATGGTGTTATTTTTACTCCGCGTCTTAAATATAATATTCCAACTCCCTTTGGACCATAAATTTTACTACCATTTATTGTCATTAAATCAACGTGAAGTTTTTCAACATCTAAATCTAAATAATTAGTAGCCTGACAAGCGTCAGTATGAAAATATGGATATTGAGTATTATTAGCTTTTCTATATTTTAAAATTTGTTTACCAATTTCTGCAATTGGTTCAATCGTGCCAATCTCATTATTAGCATACATTATAGTAATTAATACTGTATCTTTTCGAATGGCTTTAGAAACTTCTTTGGGATCAACTAGACCATTTTTGTCCACTTTAATATAAGTAATCTCCCAGCCTTGTTTTTTTAGATAATCTAACGGATGTAATACAGCATGATGTTCAATCTCTATAGAAATAATATGTTTACCATATTGCTCATGAGCTTTAGCAATTCCATAAATTGCCATATTATCTGATTCAGTTCCCCCACCAGTAAATATTATGTTTTCTGGCAAAGCATGCAAAATTTCGGCCACTTTTCTACGGCTATCATTAATTGCTCCATTGGCTTCTCGTCCTTTTTGATACAAAGACGAAGGGTTGCCATAGACCTCGCCAAAATATGGTTGCATAACCTTAAAAACCGCCTTATCCATTTTAGTGGTAGCAGCATTATCTAAATATATTTCTCTCTTATTTTTTGGTTTTGGTAACATAATTAACGTTTTAATTAATTGATTGTGACTCTCTGCATGGCTTTTGATATTTCTACATTTAATTTGGAAACCATGGTTTTTATTCTACAAGTTCTGCCTTTTTTACATTCACATGTTACGCTGTCAACACATGGCAATAACCGAACTCCATCTTCCATAACCGATACCACTCTATATAATGTGATTGTTTTTGGATTAACATTCAATCTATAACCACCATTAACACCTTGTTCGGCTTTTATTAATTTCTCTTTGGTTAATTTACGAGCAATTTTTTGCATAAAATAAAAAGAAATATTTGACTGCTCGGCAAATTTTTTCAAACTAAAATTTTTATCAACATCTTGTGATAAATACTGCAAAAACTGCAGTGCATAATCCGTTTCTTTTCGAAAAGTTAACATACAATAACTAAATTGGTAATGTTAGATTAATATTATTACCCACATGTTCACCGCTGGCATTTTTTGGTTCAGCTGGCAAAGAAAAATCTACAGTGAACGGCATAGTTTCTCCGGATAATGTTTTATAAAACAATTGCTTATATTTTAAACCAAAATCGTAAACTTCCTTAGTGACTTTTACATCTTGTTCACAATATTTTTTGATTTCCTCAATTTTACCTTCTTTCCACCACACAATGGCTTGCAGACCAGCTGCGCTTTTGGCAATATCATCCAAAGTTGCTTTGGCAACATCATCTAATTTCAAACGTCGTCCGATATTCTCATAGATAACTTTCATTAAATCAAGATGTGGAAATTGCAACAAATCTCCGGGATAATAATTATTTAAAATTGGTAAATCAAAATGTTCACTGTTATACCCAATTATTCTAGTTGATCTTTCAAGATAGGGCCATAATTTATTTAATTCATTTTCGGTAAAACTATAATATTTATTATCTTGATAACTATATATAGAAACAACTGAAACACGAAATTTTTTAAAATCATTACCTACATCATTAAACGTATTCTGAGTTTCTATATCAAAAACAATTTCATTCATAATTATAATCCCAACAATTTAGCAACTTCTGGCTTATTAAAACCAACAATTACCTTCTCATCAATCATAATTACTGGTACTCCCATTTGTCCGGTTTTTTCTACCATCTCTTTGGCTTTGGTTTGATCCTCGGCTACATTATAATCGGTATATTCAATTTTATTTTCTGCAAAATATTCTTTGGCAGAATGGCAATAGCCACAAGTTGGAGTGCTATAAATAATTACTTTGGACATATATTTTATATTAAATTAATTAATCATACCTATATTGTATGATTTTATTTCTACTGTGTCAACTGTGGATAAATCTAGTCCTTTTTCAATTTCTAAAACATCTTCTAACTTAGCTCTGGTTTGAGGATGTTTAGCAACTAACATACTGCAACAATCTTCGTATGGTCGTTGAGAAATTTTTAAAGTATTTATATTATTAGCAATATCTGTGATATGTCTTTTGTTCATACCAATTAGTGGACTAAATTTTAACAAGTCTGTTGCCTGATACACGGCTGTTATGTTTTCAATTGTTTGTGAAGCTACTTGGCCTAATGAATCTCCGGTCACTAATGCTTTGTATTTATTTCTTCTAGCTACTCTTTGGGCAATTCTCATAAATATTCTGCGATTTATAATCATCCTGTAATCTGCAGGGACTTTCATAATTATTTCACGCTGAATATCTGCAAACGGAATCATAAATAATTTTACTTTTGGTTGGTATTTAGAAAGTTGTTTGGCTATATCCATAATCTTGTTTTCTACTTCATCACTAGTGCTAGTTTGATTATGGAAATGAATAAAACCCACTTCAGCTCCACGGACCATCATCTGGTAAGCTGCGACCGGACTATCGATTCCACCCGAAAGTAAACATAATACTTTTCCAGAACTTCCAGTTGGCAGTCCACCGGCACCAGTAATAGGATTTAGATATATAATCGCATCATCTTTTAAAATATTAACATGAATATTTAAATCATGGTTCTTTAATTCAACTTTTAAATTATATTTATCCATTACATATTCTCCTAATTGTTTTGATAGTTCAATTGAATCAATCGGATATCTTTTATTGGAGCGCTTAACTGTAACCCTAAAACTACTAAAATTTAAAGTTGTTGCTTTTAACAATTCATCAATCCCCTTCTTCATTTTTTCTAGTTCGTTAGATGATTGATGGGCTTCTGATAAGTTGGCAATTCCTGGTATTTTTGATAATTGGTCTATAATTTTATCTTTGTCTTCTATTTTATCCAAAAATCTACACCAAACTCCACTTTCAACTCTTTTTAATTCTACATTGGGAAATAATGATGTTATATTTTTTAATAAGCAATTATAAAAATAACGCTGGTTAGCGCCTTTTAAAAATAGCTCATCTGGATGAAGGATTATATTCATATGCGCCTAGATTAGCATAATTATTTAATATTAGCAATCATAGCATTAATTTTATAAAAAACTATAAAATATCTCCATTTTTTATCATGGCTTTAGTTTTTTCATCCATGGTCCAAAAACGCTTATGTTCAAAATAATGTTCTTCTAGATCTTCAAGGATATCAGCGAAAGTTTCATCTGCAGTAGGTGCACTGGTAATTTCTCCCTTTTTTACTAGTTTTTTAACATCTTCTATATCTGTATCATTTTCAACAATGATACACGGTATCTTTTTTCCCAAAATGGTCGCGGCAGCTGAGCGGTGTTTTCCATCCGTCATAAAATATTCTACTTTGGAATGATTGGCTAAAAATTGCTTCAATATCTTTTGGTAAGTATTATAACGATTTTTAGATTTGGCCAGATACTCAATAACAATTATTACAGGTACGACAACAACAGGATCAACAAAGTTATCTGCTTTAAACTTTTCTCGATACTTAACAAATGCTTCTGGACTATGAAGTGGTGGGTAGTCAATCATTGCAATCAACTGTTCTGCTCTAATGTTTTTCTTTTTCATGTTATTTGTTTTAATTTTTATATACCTTTAATATTTCATCTAATAATTCTGGCAATGTAGCTATCTCAAACGAAAAATGTCCTTTGCCTGGTAATTCTATCACTTCAGCATCTAATTCTTTTTTATACATAGCAACCGATTTTACGATACATTCCCAATCTTTAGAATCATAAAAAATAGTTGTTCCATCTTTGATTCTATCTTTAACTCCATCATCTATCTTGTAGTTATAGAATTCATCCCATTCTTTGTCACCGTGATATCTGGCCGGTGCAATTAATATTAATTTTTTAATCTTCTTTTTTTCTTCGGTGATATATCTTGTGATAGCTCCATTGCCCGCACTAAGACCGACTAAGGTGGTATTTTCATCAATATCAATTTTATCTAGTTCTTTTTTCCAATCTAGATATTGAGCTTTCCAAGCTTTGGATATTATTGGACAAGTTACCTCAAATCCTCGTTTCTCTAATTCTTTCTTAGTCCAACCCATCCAATTTTTTTCATTATTTGGGTTACATTCAGGTATTTCATCTGGTCGTTTGCCATCTTCAAAAAATTCAGGGAAGACACCATATACTAAAACTGCTTTTCTTGTATTCATATTATTTATTTTTTACTTTCTCTATATATTTATATGTAATATCAAACATTTTCAAGGCTTTTTTTGTATTTGTCTCAATATCATTTAAATTTTGAATTTTATATAATTCTTCTAACTTAGCAATAACTTTTTTTGGTAAATGACTAGAAATATGCACAAGATGCATATCGTGAGTTAATGGCATATATCGAATCCTAAGTAATTCAACCAGTGGAGCCATTATCCACTTATGAAAATATACCATTGCTTCTAAGAACTGCTTACGATGAACATATTTTGTTGCACGAGCGTATTGAGAAATATCTAATCGTAGTTCTTCGATTTTAGATTTGATTTCCTTATTAAACTGTATTTTGTTAAGTGGCTTTGACTTAATTACACCCTTTTTATCGAATATCACAAGAGGAGCTTCGTGAGTCATTTCTTTGATAAAAGAAAATTTACGACTATGACTTTGAATACAAATATCTAATAGTAAGAACTTCGATGAATTCTTTATATGAAAATAATGTTGTATTATTTTTGGGTGCGGGTGATTATAGTCCTGCACCAAATCAAGATCCCCCAGTTTATTTAAACTATTATGAATAAGTTTCATAACTTTACTTTCATATCCGTCTTCAACATCAAACCAAATATCTATGTCTGAATATTTATCTACTGTATTTAAAGAATCTGCACCCTCTAGCCAAAAAGCGAAAACATGGTCATTTAATTTAAATGTTTCTTTTAATTGTTTAATAATTTGTTCTCTTTTGATTTTCATATTATTTTTAGAAATTCTTTTAATACAGTTTGTCTAGATTTTTTTGTAATATCAATACGTGTTTCCTTTGGCAGAAGTGCTCTTTTTTTTATACTATTATTTATCTGAATAGCACTCTTCCAATTACGATACTTGCTTGATCTAGTTTTATTAAGAATACGTGATTTGAGTGTTTTATCATCATTCATGATGAGTGTTATGAGTATATAGTTATTTTTTTTAAAATGTTTATGTAACTCTAGGATTCTTTTATCTTCAAGATCAGTGACAATTATATTAGTAAATTTATGTTTAACATAATTTTTCAATACTAATACTAAATTCTCAAAAGCAATGGATTCTTCTTCCATATAAGAAATTTCAGTTGATAAATTTTTATGTCTAAATTCAGGAATCCAACCAAATTCAAAACATGGACTTTTCATTTTCTCTTGTAATAACTTTGCTATAGTGCTTTTACCGGTTCCAGGTGCACCCGCGATAAAAATAATATTCATATATTATAATTTTTTTATTGATGTATTAATTTTACCTTCTTTACCTATTTAAGGCAAATCCATTATATAGGTTCGAATCCCATTCGGGTCTAAAATCCATAACAAATAATTTAGCTAAAATTAGTAAAATTATTTTTAATATTTAATTAGTAAAAACGTTAGGTTCGAACCCACTTTATTGGCTAACTATAAACAAAAACAAGACCTTTTTAAGATCTTGTCCAGAGTTCGCTCCGAGGGTGGGATTCGAACCCACGACCAATTGATTACACTTGTCCAAAGCTTTCACTAAGGGGTGGACTATATCATCATCCCGACTAGGTCGGGAGCAAGGCGCTTCCACATATATTATGTGTACTCCCTTTCGGGATAGTCTCTGAACCTTCACCAACCTAATGTTGGAGCTTGGCTGCTGATTACCATAGCATTTAAGCTTTAGGCTTCCAGTCCTATTCCAAATAAAATGGATAGGATTCTACTATTTAAAAAATAGAACAATTCACCTTGTTTTTCATGTCTCAATTACTTAAGACAGCTGCGTAATACCTTCGTGTACTTCTCGATGACAATTTGCACATAATAAAATACATTTATCGAGTTCGGCTTTTACTTTTTCCCAACTTCTAGTATAACCTTTAGCTGAGATACCAAAATCTTTCTCATTTGAATCTCGATGATGAAATTCAAGTGCACTATTGCATTTTTTATAGTGACAAATATTACATCGATCGCCCATATATTCGACTGACATCTTACGAATTAGTTTTCGTCTTTTATCAACCGCTTTAACCATATAGGCTGCACGATCAGCATATTTTCTTTTTTCTCTACCCATAAATATATTATTAAGAAGAGAATACGTGTTCACAGTCAACTGCGCTACCGCTGCGCTACCTCGGAATAAATTGTGACAATATTATAATTCAAATAGACAAATAAGTCAATCCTTAATTTGTGTATATTATTTACCCCGCATAAATAAAGCATTTAATAAAGTCGAGTGTGTAGTAAATAGTCACAGTTGATAGTATAGACATCGACAAGCGACACATTTTTGTGCGGGGTTTACTTATAATAACCGATAATTTTGAGTTGGTTCTTTAGCTCCTTTAAACACTACATCTTCTATACTATAAGTACCAAATTGTCTTTCATCCAAAAATCCAGAAACAGCGGATTCAGCTAACCACCCACTATTAATCCAATCAAATAACCATTCATGTGTTAATTCTGGGTTATCCTGAGAAAGCCCGGCGCCAATCGTCGTTAACCAATGCCTATTATAATCCTCTTGTGATCCTACTGACGGTGCCATAATAATTGGTAAACCCATAGCAGCATAAAATACTAATTCACTTGGTTTAGTCCATAGTATATCTGTATCGCGTAATACTTTATTAAATTCTCTAAAATAATCATTTTTATTAATTGCAAACAATATATTCAAATTTTTACCTAACATTTTATCTAATCCTATATTCTTAATCTTATCTTGAAAATATAAGTAAACATCGTTTCTAGATCCAGCTATTAAATTTAAATTAATTTTTTTATTTTTTATTTTTTCTTTTAGACTTATTAATATTTTGGAAGCTAGTTCTCTTTGGGCACCAGCTCCGCCAACTGCAAAAGTAAGGGTGGGGGTTTTATAACTACAAACTTTAGAATGAGTATTAAGTTTAGTATCATGCAAAAATTGCTTTACTGTACTGTTATACTTTTTTCTATAATGTCCGCAAGGATCTAAATTTAATATTCGTTGGGCTAAATCTTTTTTTAATATTTTTAAATTTTTTCCACCTAGATTTTCTTTTGGTAATGGAAAACCAGTTAAAAAAATATTCTCTGATTTAACTCCGTATAATTTAAGTCTTTCAACAACTCGTCGGCAAGGCGCAAAATATTTTATTTTACTTTTTTTAGGATCCAATGGAACCCAAGCTCGGCTACAATCTGCATCACAAATCACACAATATATATCTCCTTTGTATCCATGTTCTTCAGCCATAAAAGCTGGAATAAAAAAAGTTGTTATAAAAGGCTTATGCCCATTACTATTATTTAAGAAATCTATTAAATCCTTCCCCCATTTTTTCTTTCTAATCCATTTATATGTAGTTTTTAATTGTATTGTAGGGGTAGATAAATCACGACGAGGATAAAAATCTGGAATCTTCTGAAAATAATCCATCATATTAAAAATAGTATCCCCTATCAAGGGTACATTTTTTAATCTAGAAATAATTTCATATACTTTTCTTGAGTCCTTCCAAATTCGACGATCTTTATCTGGAATACCAGGATAATTATTCACTAATATAATTTCTCCTTTGGGTGCTAATTTTCTTAATGGATAGGCAGCCCGCTGATGACCATAGCCCATATCAACAGCAACTATCCAAGCTTGTGTATTCATAAATTTTTATTTATTTTATTTGATATATATTTTAACATATTTTTAAATAAAAAAACATCCTAGGTAATAATATCGATTGACTTAAGATTAAAAAAATGATATTATTTTGCTTATAATAAACTTATACAAGGTTTTTATCTGTCATTAACGCGTAGGCGGGAATCTAGAATTATCTAAATTTAACTATGGATTCCCGCCTACGCGGGAATGACAGACAAAAAAGTAGGCTGAATTAATTCGGGGATCGTCTAATGGTAGGACGACAGGTTCTGGATCTGTCTATCGGGGTTCGAATCCCTGTCCCCGAACTACGAAATTTTACGCTTAATCAAGCGTAATTTTTTATATAAAGTAAATTTAATTTAGACTATTTGTATTTTGTGGTATAATTAATCATATATGAATACATACTCTTGGTACCAACAATTAATCAAACCATCATGGGCTCCACCGTCTTGGCTTTTTGGTCCGGTTTGGTCTGTCTTATATATAATTATAACTATCACCTATGGATATACTGCTTGGCTATTTTTTAAACATAAAATTCCTTTTATAGTCTTACTCCCTTTTATCTTAAATATTGTCTTTAATCTTCTTTTCACGCCAATCCAATTTGGTTTACAAAATAATATATTAGCAGCGATAGACATAATTTTAGTATTATCCACTTTAATTTGGTCAATGGTAGCAATCTACCCATACGCTAAGTTTGTAGCTATTGCCAATATACCTTATTTAATTTGGGTTTGTTTTGCCACAGTCCTACAACTTACCATCACTTATCTAAATAAATAGAATGGATCAAGAAATCGCCTTTGGCATCTTAAAAACTGGTAGAAATGTATTTTTAACTGGTTCGGCTGGAACTGGCAAAACTTATCTACTAAATCAATACATTCAATACTTAAAAGAAAGGAATATAAAGCCCACGATAGTAGCACCAACTGGAATCGCTGCTTCACATATCGGAGGAATGACCATTCACTCCTTTTTTGGAATTGGAATTAGAGAATATTTAGATGATTATGCTATAGACAGTTTACTACAAAAAGAATTCCTTTATAAACGTTTTGAAAAATTAAAAGTTTTAATAATTGATGAAATATCAATGGTCTCCCCTCTTCTATTCACTTCAATTAATAAAATTTTACAAACTGCTAAATTTTCTGATAAACCGTTCGGCGGAGTACAAGTAATTTTATCAGGAGACTTTTTTCAGTTGCCTCCAATTAGCCGACAAAAAAATGATATTAAATTCGCTTATCAAACTAAGACTTGGGAAGATTCTAATTTAAGATTTTGTTATTTAAAAGAAAAATTCAGACAAGATGATGAAACTTTAATAAATATACTAGACGAAATTCGCTCTAATGCTATTTCCAAAAATTCCATGAAAGTATTTGATTCTTGCCACCAAAAAAAACTATCTAATGATTTTGAAGTTACCAAGCTATATACCCACAATATAGATGTGGATAGAATTAATAATACCGAACTAGAAAAATTATCTGATAGAATGCAAGTTTTTATTTCAAAAAATAAAGGCTCAAAAAAGAATGTTGAAAAGATTTTTAAATCATCCTTGGTAGTTGAAGAATTGAAGTTAAAAAAAGGAGCCTCGGTGATATTTATTAAAAATAATTATGAAAAAGGATATATAAATGGCACTCTGGGCAAAGTGATTAATTTTCACCAAACTACCGGTATGCCAATTGTCAAAATATTTTCTGGGCATATTATAACGACAGAACCGGAAGATTGGGCATTTGAAAATACCAAAGGAGAAATCAAAGCCACTATAAATCAAATTCCTCTTAAACTTGCTTGGGCTCTGACTATTCACAAATCACAAGGGATGACTCTGGATGCAGCTGAAATGGATTTATCTAAAACCTTTGAAGTTGGACAAGGTTATGTTGCTTTAAGTAGAATTAAATCAATTGATGGGTTACGATTAATGGGACTTAATGATATCGCTCTTCAAGTTGATAAAAGAGTTATAGATACTTATAAAGAAATTAGAAAGTTATCTGATCTAAATGTAAAGAAATTTAAGTCTTTTTCAAAAGTAGAAAAAGAAGTTATGAATAATGATTTTATTACTAAGAATAATGGTAAGATTCACCCTGTTAAATCTGGCGAAGTCAGTCTGTCAGAGACAGAATTTAACAGGGTACAAAAAATTAACACTTTAGAAATTACAAAGCAATTACTTAGTCAAAAAAAGACTATTGCACAAATTTCTAAAAAAAGAAATATCTCTGAAAATACAATTTTACAACACGTAGAAAAAATTGCTAAGATCTACCCTGATCTAAGTCTTTCCTATCTAAAACCAACTAAAAAGGATTTAAATAAAGTTACCAAAGCAGTTAAGGCAATCCAAAAAGCCAACCGACCTGATAATTTCTTGGCTAATAAAAAAATTAAACTTCGGGCTATTTTTAAACATTTAAAAGAAAGTTTGTCCTACGAAACAATCAAACTGGCCCTTATTTTTATAAATACAGAATAAGTATTAAAATATTAATATGAACTTAACGAATCATCAATCCATTAAAATAATACTAATTGCCTTAGCAATCTGGATAATAGGAGCTGGTTTTTTTATTATATATTCTTTATCCACCAATGAAGAAACGGGCCTAGTCATAACTAAAGACAAACATATTATTCAATGCCCTGATGGGACTGTAGCTCAAGGTATAGTTGGTACACATAATAATAAGTTAATCACAAAGTTTGGTTTACAGTGTACCAAAAACAATCTAGGGTTTAGTGCCACAGTACTAGCTGGTACTGAAAATGAATATGGTTATTTTAAATTCGGACCTGATTTATGCAATCAAAAATTAACTGGCCTTAACCTTTCTTCAAAAACCGGTAGAGTAACACAAATTACAAAAATTTGTGATCAGGGATTATATAAAAATACTGGAGCAAAAATACTAGAATGTGATAGAGGCATCAAAGGGTTAGAAGTTGAACTAGATGATAATGGATTTATAAACGACGTATTAAAAGTTATATGTAATTAGTTTTGGTGAAATTTATTTCTTATAAATCGTAACTGCTCCCCAACTTTCAGGTATAATCTTAATTTTGACCGCTTCACCTGGTTGTTTATAATCTAATTCTTTTATTTGTTCACGGTATTTTAAATTGGGCCAAGGTTTATAAAAAAACTCAAATTGCATCCCCCAAACAAAAATAAATATCATTAATAAGCCAAAATATCTTAATATTGGCTTATTTTTTTTAGATAATAAAAATAAAATAGAAAGTAAAAAAGTTAGCATAGGATAAAGAAAATATCTCATAGCATTACCAGGAGAACTCATTATATACCACTGAGATTGCCCCTCTCTAACAGCAACCATGGGACTAACTATTGAAAATAGTAAAATAAAACCAGAAAAAATAACAAATAACTTAAGCTCCTTGCTTCCTTTTAAAAAACTATAAATTATTATAGAAGTACCTATAATAAATATAAATAATAATATTAATTTACTCTCTACAGAATTTGAATATAAAAAATGATTATAAAAATTTGCATAACCCTCTTTTCCAACCAAAGAAGCAATAAATACTTGTCCGGAAATCATTTTTATAAATATTCCCAAACTATATTCTGTCATGACACTAATTCGAGAAGCAAAAGCATGAGAAACTATGATTGCTATTTGTATAAAAGATGCCAATATAAATATTAAATATCTATAATAAAAATGTTTTCTATCCTTTTTATTTGTCCAAAAATAATTTAATACCACAACTGGCCACAATGCCAAGCAAAAAGGCCCGCTTAGAACAGACAAAACAATTAGTATATAATCCGTAATTATCCAATATATTTTTTTTGTAGCAGGAGCTACTAAAAGTAAGAAAGCGGAAATAGCCAAATACCACTGCGCATTTGTTAGATTAGCATAAGTGTCACTGGTATTAGGGAGTGCTAAATACACAAAAGAAATAAGAACTTTGCTCCAAAAACTTGGAATTATCTTGGAAAATCTCTTAGTAAAAATTAATAGAATCGGTAATATTTTTATTATTATAGCAGATACATTAAAAACCAAAGGAGTGGATGATAAGGGAAATAATAAAGAGATACCGGCTACTAACCTAGATATAGTTTGTAAATAACCAACTACAGGAACAAAAATACTACCCCCCAAGCCATTATTATAAACATCTTTAAACCACAATGCTCCATCTTCAGCCCAAAATTGAGGATACAAAACAACATCTATTCTTCTTAAAATGACAAAAACTGAAGCTAATATAAATAATAAGATAAAATGATACCATTGAAAAATAACTTGTTTGGTTTCTCTGTGAAAAATTCTTATTTTTAATAAATCTATTAAAATCCATAAAAAATCTCGCCAAATATTTAATTTAGTATTTTTATCATCTTTCCATTCTACCCCTACTTGCTTTATTTCTAAACCCATCTTTTTGGCTAAATACAATATCTCGGTATCAAAAATCCAGCCGTCCACAAAACTATTATTAAAAATTTTTGTTATTTCTGTTCGTCTAAACACTTTAAACCCACATGAAAGATCTTTTATATCTAATTTAGTTATCGATCTGGCTAAAATAGAATAAAGTTCACCAAGTTTTTGTCTATACCATGGTTGTTTTTGTTTTAATACAGTATCTGTTAATTTGCGAGATCCTATTATTATCGAAGCCCCAGTGTCAATATATTTAAAAAATTTTTTTATTTCATAAAGTGGAGTCGACATGTCTGCATCGGCAAACAATATATAATCGTTTTTAGATTTTAATACTCCTTGCTTGACTGCAAAGCCTTTGCCCTTATTTTTATTATAAGTTATTAAAGATATATCATGTTCTTTTTTGCTATCAATAAATTCATTTATTACTTTTTTTGTCTGATCTAAACTACCATCATCAACAAAAATTACCTCTAAATCTTTTAAATCAAAGTTATTATAAAAATTTCTTATATTTTCAAAAGATGTTTCTAGTCTTTTTTCTTCGTTATAACAAGGAATGATTATAGAAAGAGAAATATTATGATGTTGCATACTATTTTAGATGGATTGTTTTAATCTTTTGGCTTCATTATCAATTAATTCTCCATCATACTCGCCAGAATGAGCACTTTGGCCACTGTAACTCGCCTTTTTTTGGTCTAGATGAAGACTAAAAATATAGTTTTTAGTATCTTCTTTGGGATAGATATGAAAACGAGGGTATAATCCCCCACTTAATCTCTTACAATAACTAGTTTTTTTGCTAATTCTATCAAAAATTCTAGCATACCCAGAGCGACGAAGAAAAATATCAATATTATTTATTTTTTGCTTAGAAATTCTAATTATCATTTCTTTAAAATTACTTCTTGGGTAGGATAAGCAAACTGAATTTTTTCTTTATTGAATTTATCAAATATTTCTAATAATACTTCTTGTTTGGCATTTAAAAATATTTCATAATCAGCTGTATTAACATAGTACATCAAAGAAAAGTTTAAGCTATACGTTCCCAGTTCTACAAAATGACACCTAAAATATTCTAATTCATCTGTTTTATCAACAATTTCTTTTACTATGGCTGGAATCTGTTCTAATTTGCTCTTGCTAGTATTATACTCTACTCCAATCAATACTTCGTCTCTTCTTCTTTCCATCCTTTTGTAGTTATTTATTTGAGCAGTTGTTAATTGTTTATTAGAAATAATTAATTCTTCTCCGGTTACACTACGCAAACGAGTTGTTTTTAGGCCAATTTTTTCTACTGTTCCTTTGGCTGTTCCGGTCACAATAAAATCCCCCACCACAAAAGGTTTATCTAGATAAATAGAAAATGAGCTCAGTAAATCACTTAATACATTTTGGACAGCTAAAGCAACGGCAATTCCACCAATACCCAAACTAGCTATTACAGAATTTACATTTACACCCAAATTGGATAAAACTAATAAAATTACAACGATCCATAAAATTACTACTATAATCAATCGTATAATCTGCATCACTGCCTCTGTACCTTTTTTATCGTCTTCATTTTTTGATTTTTTTAAATTTTGCCTAACATAATAGTTAAAAATTAATTTAAAAGCCTTTATAGCTTCGTAGGCTAAAATAAAAATAAAAACAATAGAAAAAACTGCGTTTAATTGACTCCCAAAATTTAAAAATCTTAATGATAAATAAAGAGACAAGGCTGGATAGGAAAAAGGCCCAATACTTTCTAAAATACCAGTTAATATATCATCTAATATATTAACTGTTCTTTTTGATATCTTTTTTATTTTAACTAAAACTATTTTTCTAAAAATAAGTAAAATAATCCAGGAAATTAAAAAAATGCCGACGGCTAAGGTCAAATCCCAAGCCGAGTTATTATAGTAAGTGTAATTTTGTAAGATTTGTTTTATTGGTTCCATATATTAGATTATTAGATTAAATATAAATAATTATTTATTGTTTTTTATTTTAGTGGTTTCACCCGAGCATTTTAATTACGAAATAATGATATTGTCATCCTGAGTAGAACGAAGGATCTTTCTATATAATCACGTTTTAGTACAAAAAGATTCTTCACTATCGTTCAGAATGACAAACCAGACAGGAATGACAGACTTGTTGTATTCTACCTTAAAAACAACTTTTTTTCAATCAAAAATCCCGACTTAGTCGGGATAATTTTAATATTTGGGATTATTTTACTTTTATTTGGGTAAAAGTTTGACGATGTCCTCTTCTTTTGGTATATCTAGTCTTTCTTTTAAATTTAAGTATTCGTATTTTACGAGAACGACCTTGTTGTTCAATCTCAGTTTCTACTGTTTCACCTTCTAAATATGGTGTTCCGATTTGAACATTTTTGCCATCATCATCAGCTTTTAGTAAAACCTTGTCAAAAATAAGCTTTGAACCAGCTTCACCTTCTAATTTTTCTATTTTTAAAATTTGTCCAGGTTGGATCAAATATTGTTTTCCACCAGTTTCTATTACTGCAATCATATTAATAGTTAAATAGTTAAATAGTTAAATAGTGTGATAATTATAGTATAAATCAGTTAATAAGTCAAGTATTAATCTGTAAGAGAATATTTAAACATTTCATCAGTCATAATTAATACATTATCCCCTATTTTTAGGCCTTTTTTATTAATAAAACCAGCTGGAACCTCCAAAATCATATTTACTGTAGAGGAAGCACTGTACTGTGTTAGCTGGCTTTCTGCTCTGTTTTTTTCTACTTGAGCATTATAAGTTAAATCAATTATTTTATTATTATTAATCCATACAATATCTATCGGAAAATTCATATCTCGCATAACAATTGTGTAGTGATCACTTGATAAAAAGGTAAATAACATTCCATCATACTGACCTAAATCTTTTTTATTACTTAAACCTTTAAATTGACGAACGGGTGTATCGGCTACCAAAACATTTAATATATTTTCGCCAATAATTATCTGTTGTTTGGGATAATAATAAGAAAAAGCTTTAAGAACTAAAGCAATCAAAATAACTACTAAGATTATATATCTATGAATTTTATGACTCTGTTTCATAATTTTTACTTATATATCTTTCCCCTATTAAAAATAAAATAAATAACGTTAACAAGACTACTATTTTATATTTTGATGGTAGTATTAAAGTAGTAATCCCAAAACAAAAGGCTACTGCATATAAAAATATCACTGATTTTCTGTGACTAATGCCATGATCTATTAATCTGAAATGTAAATGTTTTCTATCACCTTCAAAAACTGCTTGTTTATTTTTAATTCTACGATAAATTACTAAAATTAAGTCTAAAATCGGAATAGCCATAACTAACAATGTAGTGGCTATTTTTCCACCAGCAATAACTGCTAAAACTGCCAGAATAAAACCCAAAAATAATCCCCCACTCTCTCCCAAATATATTTTGGCTGGATGAAAATTAAAAATTAAAAAACCCAAACAAGCTCCAGTTAATACTAAAGCAATCAAACGCACATCGGATTGATAAAATTTACTAGTACTAGCTAGAAAAAAAATCATCATCGCTCCAATCCCTATAATCCCAGTCGCTAATCCATCTAAACCATCCAAAATTTTGACAGTATTAGTCATACCAATTAACCAGAAAAATACTAATAAATCGGCAACTATTAAAAAGTCTCCCCATTGTCCAAAATTGACTACCCAAAAATCAAGTCCAATGGTCCCGCCAAATGGATTAGTAATTCCATCTAACCCTACTCCGCCAATTATCACTATACCCGCTGATAATACAGAAACGATTAATCGGGGCAAAGCCTTTATTTGTTTTATATCATCAATAACTCCAACAATAATCAATAATAGGCTGGCAAAAAATACACTGAGTAATTGGATGGGATGAATATGTTTGCCAATTAACTGGGTGAAAAATATTAAATATCCGGTCACCAGCCAAAAAGATAAAAAAATGGCCACTCCACCAAGTAATGGAACGGCTTTTTTATGAAGTTTACGCTTAGTATCCGGTTTATCAACAATATCTAATTTAACAGATATTTTTTTAACTAAAAGTGTTAATATTATAGAAGAAAATAAAGCCAATAAAAAATAATTCATAAAAAATTTATTCTACAGTTACTATACCATCTCGACCTATCACAACTACATCCCTTCTTTTTAATTTACCAGCCAGTAGTAATTGAGCAATATTATTCTCTATTCTATCTTGAATGGCTCTACGCATCGGTCTAGCACCAAATTCTGGATCAAAACCCACATTGGCCAAAAATTCTAAAGCATCTTCCTCTATTTTTAATTCCACTCCTCTTTGTTCTAAATCTTCGGCGATTCTATTTAACATTAATCTAGCAATCTTTTTTATTTCATCCCTTTCTAAAGCTTTGAATAAAACAATGCCATCAAAACGATTTAAAAATTCTGGTCTAAAATAATCTCTAAGTTCGCCATGCATCAATTTTTCTTTTATAATTTCAAACGAAGTATTTTTTCTAATCTCATCTTGAACAAAAGATGTACCAGCATTGGAAGTAGCTATCAAAATTACACTAGTAAAATCTACTACTCGTCCAGTACTATCTGTTAGACGACCGTCATCCATTACTTGTAAAAATAGATTTAAAATATCTGGTTCGGCTTTTTCTAATTCATCTAATAAAACCAAGCTAAAAGGATTTTGCCTAACGGCTTCAGTTAATATTCCACTGCCTTTTTGACCTGGGCTACCAATCATTTTGTTTATTCCACTCTTATCTTGATATTCACTCATATCCAAACGAATCATTCGTTCTTCGCCCCCAAAATATATATCCGCAATTGTCTTGGCTAATTCAGTTTTACCAACACCAGTTGGACCCAAAAACAAGAAATTGGCAATCGGTCTTTTTTTGGAACTAATTTCCACTCTAGCTCGACGCAGTGCATTGGCTACTGACTGAACTGCTTCATGTTGTCCAATCACTCTTTTATGCATTTCTTCTTCTAGAAGCATAAGTTTTTGAGTTTCATCACTAGATACAGTGGTAACTGGAATTTTAGTTTTATTGGCAATAATAGTCGCCACATCTTCGGCGGTTACAATTGAATTAGCTCCTCTTTTATTTCTGGTATAGCTAGCCGATTCTGTCATTATTTCTAAAGCATTACCGGGTAGATAAGTGTCGTGCAGGTATCTTTTGGACAAAGTAACAGCTTTTTCTAAAGCATTGTATGCATAAAAGACCTTATGTTTATATTCTAATCCCCCCACTCTAGATTCCAAAGCTTGAATAGCTTGATTTTCATCCATTTCATTAACTTCTACTTTTGAAAATACATTACCTATGGGAGAATTAACTATTAATTGGGCAAAAAATTCAGGAGTGGTATCAGCCAAGGTTAATATATTACCATTATTTAAATATTCTGATAGAGTATCAGAGACGTCTAAACTTCCTTGTCCACTGCCAGCGGTTACACCTATTAGTTCGTGAATATTATGTATATATAATATTATATTTTGAGCTCGAGAAATTTCATACATCATTCTTTGTAATCTCTCTACCGCTCCAGCCGGAGTAGTTCCTGCGAGTAACGAAGAAATATTTAATCTGACTAGTCTTTTATCTTGCAGTCGAGTTGGAACATCGTCTTGAACCATTTTCTGGGCTAGTCCCTCAATAATTGTTCTTTTACCAACCCCATAATCACCTACAAGTAATATATTTTGTCTACCACCTTCTACAATCCTAAATACATCCACTATTTCGCTATCACGAGCCACACAAGAATTAAGGTGACCGAATTGAGCCATTAGGGTTAAGTCATCGCTGAAACGATTTAAATATGGAGTTGCCACCGCAGTCATCGCTTTATCCATCCCATGTTTAGAACGATGAGAAGCTGATTTTCTAAATTTTATATATTGATGATAAAGTCTTTCTCTAATTCTAGCCCATTCAACTACATTGGCTAATTTTTGTTTATCTATACCCAAATCAAGTAATATATCTTGGATGGGTTCGGACTGAGCTACTGAAACTGCCAATAATTCAGTTACACTAACATATTCCAAATGAGCATTGTAAGCCGACTCATAAGCTAAAAATAAAGTTTGAATAAACTCATCACTTATTTTTGGTGTAACTTGAGAAGAAATTTTATTCTCTTCATCTTGTTTAAATAAAACTGACAATTTTTCTTGGATAGATTTAGCTGGAATACCTAAACGAATAAAAATATTACTAATTCTATTAAAATTTAGAAGTGTGTAAAATAAATGCAAAGGTTTTAAATGCTCATGATTAGCATTATCAGCTAAACGATAAGACTGTGCCACAACATTTAAGGCTTCATTGGTATATGATCTAGCTATATTTTTTTTCTTTCGTCTAGATAATTTATGAACTTCCTGCCAACTATCAATGGTAAAATCACTACCTTCTTTGTTATCTATTTCAAAATCATATTTATAATGTTCCACTTCCCCCAAAAAATCATGTTGCCTAACACTTCTATACCATAAATATGTAAAACTAGTCATAGCTAACCAAAACAGAAATATGGGTAATGGTTTAAGTGATAAAAATAATTCAACTGGTGAAGCCTGAAACGACAATAGTTGTTCCAAAGACTGATTCTTGTAAATAATAAAACCAAACAATCCCAAAGCCCCTAATCCAAGAGTAAAAGAAGTAACGGCCCTAATTTTTTCTAATATCTTTCGTCCTTTTTCTAGAGCTAAAAAATTTCTAGTTAAGGGGTATTTCCAAAATAACCACTTCCCACGAACATAAAATCCCATTTGAGTGGCTTTGCATTCTGAACAATTATGCCACTTAAAATGACCAGTTGCATTACATTTAGAACATTTTAAAATTTTAAGTTTTTCTGGAGGATCAAACATGTTTAATGTCTTAATTTTTAAAAGATAAAATAATAGTAGCAATCATAACTACTGGTATGGCTAGCCATATCAAAAACAAAACAAAACAGAATATCAACCAAACCAATAAAGCAATACCGCGACCAATCACATTAATCAAGCGCATAAAAAAACTAACTATTCTACCTTCCCAATCACTTTGTCCAAACATGGGTACAAATATATTTTTTAACCACAGGCCTGGACCCAAAGAAGAATTGCCATTACTTAGCAATTCAACACACCATGAAAAAGCATGAACTGCCCCTCTGGTGTACCACCAAAGAGGAAAATAAATTAAATCAAATACAGCTTCTAATAACAAACGTTGAAAGATTAATGCGAACATACAAACACAATACAAGATACATGGAATAAAATACACGAACCAAGATACAAAACACATTTTTATATCTTGTCATATTATACCATAAAATTTACAAAATAAAAAACAAAAACAGACCGGCATTTGGTCTGTTTTTGTTTTTTGATATATTTTAAACTAGTTTTACTTTTTATTTCTCTTCGCCCTTTTAACGGTATAAGCAATTATTTTCCCAGCCACATCAATTCCCGTTGCTTGTGTGATACCTTCTAGTCCTGGATTAGCATTAACTTCCAATATTTTAGGGCCTTTATTAGTTCTTAACATATCTACCCCTGCTATGTCTAATCCGCAAGCCTTTACCGCAGAAAAAGCCATATCTTTTTCTTTACGACTTAATTCAGCTACTCGGACTCTTCCGCCTAATTGAAAATTAGATCTAAACTCTCCTCTTTTTTTTGCTATTCTTTCCATTACTCCAACAATCTTTTTACCTACAATAAATACCCGCACATCTTTACCTTTTGATTCTTTGACATATTCTTGAACAATAATAGGGTTACTGCCACTATCACCTATCATCATAGCTGTTACAGAACGTAATCCTCTCAAACTTTCTACAATAGCTACCCCGCTTCCATGAGATCCTGTTACTGCTTTTAAAATTAATGGCAA